>ERZ791753.297-NODE-297-length-52746-cov-6.795980_pt1 | contig 52746 bp, 58 predicted proteins | sample MGYA00509951_ERZ791753 | MGnify/ENA primary metagenome ERZ791753 (study PRJEB30046, sample SAMN00792026) | human gut metagenome | study: EMG produced TPA metagenomics assembly of the A metagenome-wide association study of gut microbiota in type 2... | reverse complement strand
GTTATCTTGTCAGTAAGATCATGGAATGATGATACTAAGAACCACTTGAGAAAGTGGCTCTATAATTTTTCCTGTTGATGACTTATCTGTATGATAAGCTGTTAACAGGTTTTTTATTGTATAAAAAAGAGGACATAGTCCCCCTGCTACAATAAAAATCCGTTCCACCAAATATTCTATGTATAAACAAAGGTATTACTATGTCCTCTTACAACAATTCTATTAAATTTTCCCTTGATATTGAAGACTCTAACATAATTTTTGAAGATTATTTTTATCGCATTGAGCATGGCATTAAGCAGAAGATCTATCAAGCAGTGCTGATCCAGCCTGCATGTCCTTACTGCGGCTCAGTCAGCTTGGTTCACAATGGACGCTTGAAAACTGAAATCCGCTATCTTACTGCCAATGCCAGCAGACCAGTAATCATCAGACTACTTAAACAGAGAGTATTATGTCGGGACTGCAAAAAGCGCTCAATGGCTCAGTCTCATCTGGCTGATAAATACTGTTGTATCTCCAATGCTTCTAAGCTGAAAGTCTTAAGTGCACTAACAGAAGATCGCTCCATGACTAGCATTGCCCGTGAGCACAATGTATCGGTCAACACTGTTCAACGAGTACTGGCTTCCTGTTCACATCGTTTTATCGACGGTTATGATTATCTGCCAGAACACCTGGCTTTTGACGAATTCAAAGGCGTCGATCGCAAGCTGCACTTTATCTGTCTTGATGGAGAAAAACATGAAGTCGTCCAGATTCTCAGAACACGGCTGAAAAACATTTACTTAGATACTTTGGTAAATTCACGCCACAAGCACGCGATAATGTCAAAACTGTCACCATGGATCTAAATTTTTACTATCAGGATATCGTTAGAGCTTGCTTCCCTAAAGCTCAGATCGTCATCGATCGCTTCCACATGGTTCAAATGCTTACCCGGTCGCTCAACTCTTTCAGAGTATCCACTATGAAGAGATTCGACAAGAGATCGCGTCAATATCAACTGCTCAAATCTCCCTGGAAACTCTATCTTAAAAACTACAAAGACTTGGACAAGGTACATCCGCATTACAATTGGCACTACAAGGATTATCTTACTCAAGAGCAGATCGTAGCAGAAGGCATTGAGTGCAGTGAGAGACTTAAAAGTTCCTACAACTTAATGCAGGACTTCTTCCAAGCATTGCAGATATGCTTAAAAGAGTCATCCATTCCAAGGCGGAAGTAGGCCCTCTAATGCATAAAACTCTACTTACCTTCAAGCATAACCTGAGAGCTGTCTTGAATGGTGCTACTTCCAGCTATTCTAACGGCTGCTTAGAAGGCTTCAACCGCAAGATCAAACAAATTGAACGAACAGCTTTTGGCTACTCCAACTTCACCAATCTTCTAACTCGAATCAGATTGGAAGAAAACAAGATAAAGCAAAAAGAACCAAACAGTTTATTAACTGTTTGGTTCCTTTCATTTACTCTTCATCAACAGGATTGACAAAGAGCCCAAAAAATCCATCACCTACTTCAGGTGATAGATTAAGTTTTAATATAAAAGATTGTTATGGATTAATATCATATTACAATGTCTTACCCAATTCCTTAATGTACTTGCGTAAAGCGTCGCGTGTTTCTGGATGCTTCAAACCATATTGAATGGAAGTTTCAAGATAGCCTTCCTTATTACCAACATCAAAACGTTGACCTTTAAAGACTTGAGCAAATACACGTTGTGTCTTATTCATTGTATCAATAGCGTCAGTTAATTGTACTTCACCACCACGACCTGGTTTTTGATGTTCCAAAATGTCAAAAATTTCAGGTGTTAATAAGTAACGACCGATTATTGCAAGATCACTTGGAGCTTTATCAACATCTGGTTTTTCCACAAAACTCTTTACATTGTACAAGTCATCGGCAATCTTACCATCCGGTGCAATTACACCATACTTAGAAACTTCCTTGTGTGGTACTTTCATAACGGCAATAGTTGAAGCATGAGTCTTGTCGTAATCGTTAATTAACTGCTTAGTCAAAGGAACTTTATCCTTCATTAAATCATCGCCAAGCATAATTACAAATGGTTCACCAGCAACGAAACTACGGGCACGATAAACAGCATCCCCCAAGCCAGCTGGGTGTGGTTGACGAGTGTAGTACAAGTTTACGCCCAAATCAGTAATTTCTTGTGTTAACTTGAGCAAACCAGACTTACCGGTCTTTTCCAAATCTTGTTCAAGTTCAGGATTTGAATCAAAATGATTTTCAATTGCTTGTTTATTCTTACCAGTAACAATTAAGATATCTTCGATTCCTGAAGCCTTAGCTTCTTCCACGATAAATTGAATCGTTGGCTTGTCAACAATTGGCAACATTTCCTTAGGCAATGCCTTAGTTGCGGGCAGAAATCTAGTACCTAATCCTGCTGCTGGAATAACTGCTTTTCTTACTTTCATATTTTTTATAGTCCTTAAAAATGCTAATTTGTCCTACTTATTTTTTAAATTTATTAACAACCAAATCTTTAGCTTCATAAACAATAGGAGCCTTTAAAATTAATACAAGAATTCCGTAAATTACAACACCTACAATAACCTCTAAGCCCATCATCAACCAAGAATCTTTTAAATTTCTATTCATCCAAAAGACTACAATAAACATAATTAATCCTGAAATAAAATATTTCCAAGACCCATGGAACAAATCTTTCAAGCTAAGCGAACGCTTCACAATAAATAACTGATAGAGTGTTACTGAAAACTCCGCAATACTGGTTGCTATCATTGCACCATTTAATCCCCACATTTTTATTAGTGGAATATTTAAGATCATATTTACGATAGCACCCAAAGTAACCGAAATAGTAAATTCTTTTTGCTTATGAATTGGAAGTAGATATTGTACTCCAAGCACATTACTCCAACCAATCGTAAGAATTACAACTGATTCAATAAACATCGCCTGTCCTACTGGTCCATAGCCAGATCCATAATATTTAGGAGCAAGTGTTAACGATATTGCTGCTAGTCCGAACATCATTGGATAAGCCATTGCAGATACAAAATCAAAAGATTTATATAGCATCTTATTGACTTTATTCATATCTCCCTGTGAAAATGCATTGGCAACGTGGGGAAGCATCACAGTACCAGTTGCAGTAACTAAAGCTAAAGTCATTTTTACAAGACTATCTGAATATTGATAAAATCCTGCTGCTGTCTCATTAACCATCACACCTAACATTGTTCTATTAAGTTGAACATAAACTTGGATAGCTATTTGTGGAATAAAGAGTTCAATCATAGGAAAAAAATGAGGCCATGGATTAAGTGATTTTAAATTTACTTTAGGTAAATCACGTCTTATATTAGGCCATAAAGTTAAATTACCTAACAATGTTGAAATTGCTAAAACAGCAATATAAAGTGTTACATCATTGGGTCCTTTAATAAAAATGAAAATGGCAATCATTGAAACTATCTTTACAAAAGAATTCTTTAAAACAGTGACTTTAAAGTCTTCAATTCCTTCATAAAACCATGAAATATCGAAAGCAACAGCTACTAAATTTATTGATTGAGCCCACATATATTCAGGTTGTTTAGTATAAAAAATCATAAAGACCTCAAACGCTATAAAAGCGATCAAGGTCATGATAGTTTTAACTATTTGAATCTCCCAGAAAGTATTAGCCATCTTTTGTTGGTTTTCACGCACATAAGCAATTTGACGATTTCCATAATAACCAATACCCATACTAGCAAAAAGAATAAAATATTGAATTACAGAATTAGTAAACGCATTAGCTCCGACCCCTTCGGGACGAAGTACTCGTGCAACGTAAGCAGAAGTAATTAATGGAACAATAATTGCTAATAATTGATAACCTACATTGTAAAGATAATTTCTAATAACTTTCATATAATTCAATCACCAAATTCATTATGAACTGCATTAAGCGCAGCTTCAATAACTTGATCCATATTATAATACTTGTATTGACCAAGGCGACCACCAAAGATCACTTTATCCTGCTTCTTAGCTAATTCAGCATATTTTGCATACAGTTGATTATTGCGATCATTATTTACTGGGTAATAAGGTTCATCTCCACGATGCCAATCAGCTGGATATTCTCGTGTAATAATAGTTTTATCCTTATCGCCTTTACCAAATTCAAAATGCTTATGCTCAATCACACGTGTATATGGTGTTTCAGCATCAGTATAGTTAATAACTGCATTTCCTTGGTAATTGCCAACGTTTTTTTCTTCAGTTTCAAATCGAAGTGAACGATATTCTAGTTCGCCTAATTTATAATTAAAGAACTTATCAATCATTCCTGTGTAAACTATCTTGTCATAGTTCTCAAGATACTCATCCTTCTTATCAAAGAAATCTGTATTAAGCTTCACAGTAATATTTGGATGATCAAGCATCTTTTCTACCATTTTGGTGTAACCACCAATTGGAATGCCTTGATAATCATCATTGAAATAGTTATTATCATAAATTAATCGAACTGGAAGTCGTTTAATAATGAAAGCTGGGAGTTCAGTACATGATCTACCCCATTGCTTTTCAGTATAGCCTTTGATTAACTTTTCATAGATATCTCTACCAATTAAAGAAATGGCTTGTTCTTCAAGATTCTTTGGTTCTTTACCAACCATTTCTTGACGTTGCTCATTAATCTTGGCCATCGCCTCTTGCGGAGTTCTGACGCCCCACATTTCATTGAAGGTATTCATATTGAAAGGTAAGTTATACATTTGTCCTTTGTAATTAGCGACAGGACTATTAGTATAACGGTTAAATTCAGCAAATTGATGTACATAATTCCAAACTTCTTTATTTGAAGTATGGAAAATGTGCGCACCATATTGATGAACTTGAATTCCATCAATTTCTTTAGTATAAATATTTCCTGCTACGTGACTTTTTTTATCAATTACAGTAACTTTATTACTACCTTTTGCTGCCGTTTCTCTAGCAAATACAGCACCAAATAACCCAGATCCCACTACTAAATAGTTCATTTACTTTTCTCCTGTCTAAATAATATAATTTTCAACACAATCCAAAAAAGTATCATATATACAAAATTCATATTTAAATTTTCAAAGAATCTATTAGAGAAAAAGGACAGCACTAGAAGTGCACCAATATATCCATATACCAACTTAATAATTCTAAATCCATAATTTTTATTAGCCAATTTATAACAAATTTCACTTATAATACTTGCTACCATACTCAATACAAAAACACCCATATATCCAAAATCGTACAGCCAAGAATAAAATATAGTAGCAACATTTCCAGTATTATGTCCATTTAAAATTTGAAATGGAATATCCAATTTATATTCAGGTACCTCAAATCCAAACAATCTTGACAAAGTTGGTAGAATATTCACAAAAGTTTGTTGTCCAAAAATCTCACCTTTTATTGGAAATTGACGCGTTTTTATAAATTCATTTAAATTTGCTATTTCAGCACCACAGTATGTAGAAATATAATCTCCTAAATTAATACTTTCTATATTTCTTCCAACTAAACTAGCCGACCACTCAAAAACAAAAATAAATAAAAAAGCGCTTATACTCCCCCATACAATATATTTAGTATTTGTTGAGCTCCATGAAACTTGTTCATTGACTATAAAATAACTTAAAATAGCAAATGAAATTAAAAATAATATACTATCTCCCCTAGCTCCTGTCAGTATTGGAGTAGCAAAACCTATGAGAACACTAAAAAGCAACGGCCAATTAAATTTTTTATTTACTACTATATCTTCTATAAATACATATCCTGCCATCATACCAGCTGAACTATTAAAGACAAGCAAAATTCCAAAATAAGCTGGAACATTTAAGTGTCCTTGAATAAAACCATTTTGTACATAATTTATATAATTAGTGGCACTCACTAGATCCGAAATTCCAGTAATTCGTTTTACAGTTATAATACCTAAAAATACAACTAATATTTGTATTATTAATACAACTTTAAACCTTTTTTTTACATAAGCAGGTATTTTTATATACACTTTACTTTTCTTATCTAGAGATTCAGAGATCAGAGTATTAAACAAAAAACCTATAATATAAGCTACGGCTATAAACTCAAGAACTCCTAATGTTATAACAAAAAAAGTTCTATAATCTAATTGTAGATTCCATTTTTTTTCATTAATCCATGCAATTATAGAAGCTACTGTTAACCCACCACTAAAAAGAATCGGAGGAGACACTAGCGATTTCTTATTCAAATAATAAGCTATGTATGTTAATAATACTAATGAAAAAGTTAAAAACAACATCACTTTTCTACCTTTTCTATCTTAGGATTAAACACTATACCAGCTATAGTACCTTTTATTGATACCCAAGCTCTATAAAACTTATGATCTTTAGATTTTATTAATGCTTTAATCGGGATTTTTATTCCTTGCCTCACTGTAGCTTTAAACACATCTTTTTTTGTACTGTATTTTTTTAAGCAAAAAAGCATATTACGTTGAGCTAAATAATATCGCTTTATACGCCCTAAGCTTTCTTCTTGAATTAGATCTGTAGATATGTTTTTCTTTATCTTATGTTCCACTAAAGAATTATGAACCATTAGTCCCTCCAAGCTATAATCATGTGTTATCCGAAGGGTATATTCTACATCATCGCCCCAAATGAAGAAATCAGTAATTGGATACCCAACTTTATTAATAACTTCTCTAGAAAAAACAATAGATACAAATGATGCAGAATTTACTTTGGTTACACCTGCTTCGCTATATTCATTCCAATTTTTGGCAGGACTAGGAATATTCATAATAGCTACACTTTTATCACGCCATCGAACATTACTACATAAGAAACCAACTTTAGCAGAAATATTCACTTTTTTCATTATATTTTCTAGAGCAGTGGTGGATGGAATAGTATCATCATCCATAATCCAAACATAATTGGATATACTTTGGTTAATAAAGGTCTTTAAACCGATATTAAAACCACCTGCTCCTCCCAAATTTTTATGTAATCGAATAGGAAATATTTTTTCATTTTTTATTGATTGTAAATATTTCCACGTCTCATCTGTAGAACAATTATCTATTACAAAAAAATGTTCAATTGGATAAGTTTGATTTTTAACTGCTTGAATACATTCTTTTAGCAGACTTAACCTGTTATAAGTTACAACAACACAATCGACACTTTTTTTATTTTTCATAATACCTATACTTCTCTAACTACTTTACTTGCTATATTTTTTTAGCCATGAAGAATACCAATTAAATAATTTTTTATATTGAACATTAATATTATAATTATCATTTCCTGTAAAAGTTCGGTTAACCTTTTGTTCTTTCCAAAATTCTAATTTTTCAATCCATGGTTCGATTCCATCATTTATTGATACTAAATCCACCTTTTCAGAAAAAACAACCGATTTATCAATGCTTTTAGAAAGTACAGTTGGAATTCCTGATGCCTGTGCTTCAATTGCAACAACTGGTAATCCTTCATACAAAGAAGGCATCGTAAATACATCAAAGGCAGAATAAAATTTATCGGCACTTTTTACACTAGACACTCTGATTATGTGGGAAGCACTATTTCGACTTTTAATATAATCATCTAATTCTGATTCATCGTTTTGATCCTTTTCACCTTTTCCGATAATCATTAAGTAACTATCTGGATGACATTTATAAAATTTATCAAATATTTTAACTAAAAAAATTTGATTTTTTTGTTTAATAATTCTACCAATATTACCAATTAAAAATGCATTTTTAGGAATATTATATTTTTTTCTTACTTTAAGCCTTGCTTCTTGATTGAATTGATATTTTTTTTGATCTATGGCATTAAATAAAATATTAAATTTTTCATCACCATACAAATATTTTCCGGCTTCTTCACCACAAGCAACTAATTCATTTGCAGACCACTTAGTAAGCTTTTTGTAAATTCTATCTTTAATCGAATCATTACCACTTTTAGCCAAATGCGAATGTGACACTCTTACCGGTACACCTAAAATTTTAGCAATAGTGAGCGGGAAAAAATTCATTAAACTCATATGACTATGAACAATATCAGGTTGCTCTTGCTTTATAAGCTTATATGTAGCCTTTAAATTTCCAAAAAAGTTTTCTCTTCTCGCTGGGATTTGATACATTTTATTTCCTAATTGCTTTGATAATTTTTCCTTTTCTGCATCAGCTTTGTGAAGATATACAATTGATTCACTAACATCGTACTCTTTATTTATCTTACCCGTATAATTTAATAAGACTTGCTCTACACCACCATTAACAAAACCCGCAGTAAAATGCATTACTTTCATTCCTATTACGATTATTCTCCTTCTAATAAATTAGATATAATAGTCGCCTGTTTCTTTATATCAAATTTTTTCAAAGCTGGATCTATTTCATTACGTTCATTGCTCCTTTTAAAATCAATACTATTTAATACCTTGTTCCATTTATCTTTATCAAAACCTTTTACCTTTTTAATATACTTAGTAGAAAAAACTTGAGGTGCAACATTATTTGATGCTAATACAAATAATTTGCTTACTTGAGCTTCTAATGGAACTAAACCAAATCCTTCATACAAACTAGGGAATAGCAGAATATCCATAGCAGAATACCATTTATTTATTTTATTGGTATACGCAATATATTTTACTCTATGACTTATTCCTAATGCATTGGCTCTTTCTTTAATTTTCTTTTCCAAAGGTCCCTTTCCGATTATTAACATAGTACTATCTGAGTTTGTCTTTAAATATTTAGCAAAAACTTCTAAAGCAAAAATTGGGTTTTTTCTTTCTTGTAGTACTCCAGCAAAACCAATTAATTTTGTATCCTTAAAAACTCCTAGTTGCTTTCTTAACACGTCACGAGCAACTTTATCAAATTCAAATTTACTCAATTCTATTCCATTATTAACAATGGTCACATTCTTTAAAGTACCAAACATCCATAAAGCTGCATCTTTAGATGTTGCAATCTTTAAATCAGCATACTCATTAAAAAACTTTTTTCCCCTTTTATTTATTTTATTTAATATCATCATCAAAAGTTTATTATTAAATGTATGACTGTAATACGAATTATGGGAATGACAAATCAATTTAGCTTTTGTATAACGTCTGGCTAATTTAAGCGGCTCATAGTTCCAAGAAGACGAATAATTAAAATATATAAAATCAAAATTATTTTTTTTAAAAAAGTTTTTCCACCATTTAATGTGCTGAACAACATTTTGAGTTATCGGGATTACACGATGCAACGGCCAACTTAATTGTTCACATTTTTTATCAGTTTCCTTGCTTTGGTCAATTCCGTAACCTACACACTCAATCTTATATTCATTTTGATTAAAGTTGGAAAACATATTAAATATGAATCGTGTTAAACCACTACCACTAATAAAATCCCCAACAACTAAGATTTTTTTAGTATTCACTCGAATAAATCTCCTCTAGTAAATGCACTGTATTTGTTATATCATAGCCTGCTTTCTTGACTTTTAAATAAGCCTCATCTCTATCTGACGTATATGATTTCTCTACGATTCTTAATGCTAAGTCAGCGTATTGTGCCGGTGAATCAGAGATATCTATTCTCTTTATGTTACTCGTAATATCAATTTCTTTACTAATTGTATTCGATATAATAGCTTTTAATCCAGCAGCTTGTGCTTCAACCAAAACAACTGGCAACCCTTCATAATATGAAGGAAATAACAGGACGTCACTCATAAACATTAAGTTCTTTACATCTTTTCTGATCCCTAGAAACTTAACACTAGAAGTTAAATTTAAAAGTTTAACTTCTTTCTTTAATTTTTCTTTTAGTTCTCCATCACCTACTAAAAATAAAATTGAATTATGGTCTCGTTTATATATTTCCTTAAACCATCTTAATAAAAAAATATGATTTTTTTGATGAGACAGGCGTCCAACGTTTAAAAAAACTTTTTTATTTTCAATATTAAATCGTTTCCTATAGGCATCTCGAACACCAATATTAAATTTATAATTATCAGTAACTATACCATTTGGAATAATTTTAAATTTCTTATTAGAAAAAAGCCATTTCCCAGCCTCTTTACTACATGCTAGTCGAATTATATTATCATTTTTATTTAATCGTCTATTTATAAAATTTAATAAACGTCGTGCATATAGACCCGAGTCCATAAATGAATTATGCGAATGAACAATCACCTTAGAAGACGAATACTTTAAAGGCAACGTAATCCCATCAGAATAACTCCATGTTAAAACATTATTATGCACAAAATCATAATTATTTTTTTTTATTATTTTTTTTAATTCATTTCGATTTTCTCTTAAATTTTCTCGTCTTCCTGGTATTTTATAAATTCTACCCCCTAACCTTTTTATTTCATCGGAATAAGCTAGTTCCTTTCCATTTGTTTCCATATTTATGAAATCAAACTGAAACTTACTACGATCTATATTTCTATAAACATTCATTATAAATGACTCTATCCCACCATAATTAGAAGTCATGCCAATTTGAAGAATTCGTTTCAAAACTTTCACCTACTACAGTAACTCTAAAAATGCGTTTGTTTTTTACCAATACCAAATTTTCTATTAATAAAACTAATAGCTTTTTTTACCAAATGCTTAGAGCCGATTTGTCCCCAACAAACTTCGGTATACTTATATGCATTCGTCTCAAGCCAAACATCCATTAAAAGCTCAGATATATATCCATACACTCTTGCCTCTTGAACAGAATAGTTTGAAATATCAATCTTACTTTCTAGTTTTTCTAATACTTCAAACATAAAACTGCAATATGATTCAAAAGCATTTTTCTTCATAACAAACATATTGAACATATGTGCTTTACTCTGCTTCATAACCTTATCATATGCAATTAAATATTGAGGATAATTCTTTACTATGATTTCTCTAGTTTTATCAAGTGGCTCTTGATGATGGGCGTGAACATAGTGCGAATAATTAGTTTCAATATAATAATTTCTTTTTTTAGGAAGAATCACATCATATTTAGTCAACAACTTTTCAACATTTTCAATACTAATAACATTATTTAAATTATATGGCTTTGAATCAAAAAAGAGACGGCGATAATGGACTAATCCAATAGCGTCAACATCTTTCAAATTCTTCCAAGCCCAATAAACTGCAGTAAGTTCATTATAATTTGGATTCTTTGCTGAAATATTTTCGCCCTCGTCATCTCTTTGATATTCTATTCCAGGCTTATAATTCTTTACTGCACCTACTAATATTGGTAAATAACCTTTTTTATCTGGCATAGGGAATTTTTTATGTGCAGCAACTAAAATCTCTATTTTCAAGGATTCTTCTCCTAATCAATACGCTCCATTAGGATGAATAACCACCCCAATAGTTTTAATAATCAATTTCAAATCTTCTATTATTCCAGAGTGATTAATATATACAATATCAAGCCAAACCATCTCGTCAAAGTCAGCTTCATTACGCTTGGTAACTTGCCATAATCCTGTACATCCCGGCATTACAAGCAATCTCTGCTTATCATAATCGGTATACTCTTCTACTTCTGATGGTAGAGGCGGACGTGGTCCAACAAGAGACATGTCACCGATTAACACATTCCAGAGCTGTGGCAACTCATCAAGACTATATTTTCTAATAATATGCCCAATCTTAGTAATTCTTGGATCATCCTTAATCTTGAACATTGCGCCGTTAATTTCGTTTTGATCTTCCAGTTGATCAATCATCTTCTCTGCATTCACAACCATTGAACGAAATTTCCACATTTTGAATGGTTTTTCATTCTTTCCAATTCGCTCTTGCGAATAGAATGCCGGTCCACCATCTTCGTGTCTAATTCTAATAATTAGATACAAAAATAATGGTGATAGAAGAACTAATCCTATCGCACTAGCCACGATATCAAATAATCGCTTAATTGTGTGATAAAAAGGTCGATTATAAACCTTTTTTGGATTAACTTTCAGTCTTTCCATCGCCATCATTATTCCTCTTATCCTCTTTTTTTACTTAGTAACTTACTTAAAAACCAACTACTCCTAAAGCTATATTATAATACTTCTTTATTTTTATGCCTAAAATAACCAAAACTTCTTCTTTTTCTTAAGTGGTCGCCAATTCAATTGAACATTATCGCCGTTCACAATTGCGCGAGCATTATCTTCGAATTCTTGAGCACGTCTACTTCCAAATTCTTTGCTTAACTTCTTTAACGCTGCGCTATATTCATATTGTCTCTTAGGCAGATCATGAGCATCGGATGCAAAGCAAGCACATTGACCTGCTTCGATGAAGCGTCTACTCATTTCTTCTATTTTCTGGCCAAACGTTCCAACATATGAACTAGCAGTAATTTGAACTAGACAACCTTGTTCAATTAATTCTTGCAAGATATGTGGTTCTTTTAAGATTCTACTGTTACGTTCCGGATGCACAACAATTGGTGTAATACCACGTTGTTGAATACTAAAGATCATATCCTTAGCATAAGTTGGCACATCATCACTTGGGAATTCTAACAACATGTATTGTCCGTCTTCATCTAAGAAGAGAATATCATCATTGTCGAGTGCTTCAGGTAAATCTCCTGAGATGCGCACCTCTTGCCCAGGAAATACTGTCAATGGAATCTTAGCTTCATCAAGCATGTCTTGGAAGTTTTCAGTTAACCGAATCACGTCTTTTTTATGATTAATGTATTTACCATTTAACGTGTGCGGCGTACATACTGCATGTGTAATGCCATCTTTTACAGCATCCCTTGCCAACTTAATTGATGTTTCCCAATCTTTTGATCCATCATCAATCCCTGGCAAAATGTGACAGTGAATATCAACTAAAGTCATAATTACTTCCTAAATTTAGAGAATAATCCTTTTTTCTTTGTATCTTCTTCTCCGTAGCCATAACCATAGCCGTATCCGTAACCATAGCCATAACCCGCATTATCAGAACTTACATCATTCATGACATAACCTAAGATACGTGCCTTTGCAAATTCAAGCATTTCAACAGCACGCTTAATGGCCATCTTTTGCGTCTTACCTTGGCGAACTACTAAGACAACCCCATCTAAGTGACTAGCAAGTTCTTGTGTATCAGATACTTCAAGAACAGGAGCCAAGTCGATAATAACCAAATCGTAGCGTTCTTCGGTAAGTTTAACAAAGTCACGCATACGCTTAGAACCAATCAGTTCTGCTGGGTTAGGTGGCATCGGACCAGCCGTTAACACGTAAAGATTATCTACGCCACTCTCTTGTACTACACTATCAAGATCAACTTCCTTAGCAGTTGAAGAGATAACTGTACTAAGACCAACATGATTACTTAAGTTAAAGGTTGAATGCACTGTAGGTCTACGTAAGTCGGCATCGACTAATAAGACTTTACGGCCTGCTTGAGCATAAGTAACAGCAACGTTAGCAGCCACGGTAGATTTACCTTCACTAATATTAGCAGAAGTAAATGCTAAAGACTTAATGTCATGATCCACTGCCATAAAGTTAATATTAGTACGAACAGTACGGAATTGTTCAGCTATTGGACTCTTTGGCTTAGCTACAGTGATTAACTTAGCACCATTTTTAATGGTATCATCTGTACCGCGCTTTTTCTTAAATAATGGCATTTTGTCCTCCTACTCTTATACTCTACGTCTCTTAGTTTGTCCACGATTAGTCATACTTGCACTCTTTTTAATAGTAAATGAAGATGACAAGTGGAAGTGAGCAATTTGACCTAAGTTAGTTAAGCCTAATTCACGAGTTAAGAATTCATCGTCACGGACAGTAGTATTACTCATTTCACGAATAATAACTACAGCTAAGCTCAATACTAAACCAACTGCGAAGCCGGCTAGGGTAAATAGCTTAACGTTAGGTGATGATTGAACACCATTAGTACCATTTGCCACAATTGTTACATTATTGACACTCATAATATTAGGAATTTCCTTACGAAAAGTTTCAGCTACTGCATTTACTTCTGCCTTTGCCTTAGCTGGTGTATCAGCCTTAGCTGAAATTGAGAAGACTTGTGATTGTTGTTGGGTACCTACTGAAATACTCTTAGCAAGTTCTTTTGCAGAAACTGAATAACTCTTGCCGCTTCGTTCAATTACAGCTGGGCGAGCTTTTCTCACTAATCTTCTTCTACCATTTTCATCAGTTCTGTACACTGCTTTTTGTGCTTTTTTCACAACAACAGTTGGATTAGCTAAACGATTAGAGGCTTCTGTCAAAATCTTGTTACTTGTTACGATGTCTTTATAAGTAGTAACCATCTGCATGTTAGCTTGCTGAGTCGCATAAGCTGCGTTTGGATCATCAGTATGACCCTTTTGGTTAACCAAAAGTTGAGCAGTTGAAGTATATTTAGGCGAAATCGCAAATTCTGAAACGCCCCAGCCGACTAAGGCAAGACCTACACTCCATAGAATCAATGCCCAGATATGCTTACGGCAAATGCGTAATAATTGGGTAAGATCGATTGTATTTTCTTGTTCTTGTTTTTGTTCCATATCTCTTTCCTTATACTAGTGATTCATGACATAGCTGGCACTATTAGCAGCAACTCTTACCTTAGGAAGACCTAACGCTGCTCTTAATTTATCAGACACTCTTTGTCTTTCTTGTCTACTTACTACTTCGATTTCCATAGTACCAAACTTAGGATTTTGAGTTTGCTTACTTACACCCTGAGCATGATCTTGTGACAAGTTATCTGTTGCATTTCTATAATCCATCCCGATCTTGTACATTTGATTCATAGTCAAGTCAGTTTGCATTTCACTTGAGATTGAATTCAAGAATTTAGTATTAAGTAGTGTAGTAGGTGAGACAGACTTCTTAAGAAGTGCCATGACAACACGGCGATCACGGTCTTGACGACCATAATCTTGACGTGGATCCCCATGTCTAAGTTGAGCAAAAGCTAATGCCTTCTTACCATCCATATGGTAGGTCTTACCTTCTTGGAAGTGGTATCCCATATTGTCGAAAGTCAATGGTGAAGTTACATCAATTCCGCCAACTTGATCAATAGCCTTCTTAAGACCACCCATGTTGATCATAATGTAACCGTCAATTGGCACACTATAGTATTTATCAAGCGTCTTAACCGTTTCACCAACTCCACCCAGTGTGTAAGCTGAGTTAATCTTAGTTACACCATATTGCGGGAAATCTGGGAAGATTGCATTTGAATCACGTGGAATAGATACAATTGTCGTACTATTAGTCTTAGGATTAATTGCCATCATCATGATGGTATCAGTACGTCCTTTCCAGCTACGTCCCATTGCTCCAGTATCAGTACCGAGCAAAAGAATATTGATTGGTTTCTTCTGCGCTAGCAAATTATCAAGATTACGTCCCTTGTTGCTCTTAGTTGTCTTAGCAACGGGAGTATACATATTTTGCGTGGTATCGCGTAAGTTCTTATAAACCATACCACAAACAAAAAGTGCAATGACTACAATAACGCCGATCACAATCCAGAACCAACGCCAAAACTTACGATGGTGATGACGGTGATGTCTATGGTGGTGATGGCGACGTACATCATTATTTGGTTGATTATTTTCTGCCATTTTGATCCCCTTATTTATTTATACAACTTTCTTATTATATAACTGATACTAGCTTTTTTACAGGCTTGTAACGGCTTTCCACGTTAAATAATCGTGTTTTTTTCAAATATGTTGAACATGTAATACTAACTTCTTACATGCAAATGAAAAAGTGCACTAGTCTTTTAGGCTAGTATACTAATATAAATATTATCTCTGTATTTCTTTAATTATACTATTACGTTCAAGGTCATCCCACTATTACCATAAAAAACAACATTAATAGCAACTACATTATCATTCAGATTTTCAAAGCGAGTGTTTTGATTATACCATTCTGTATGTACTTAATAATTCACATTTTTTCAATTAGTTGCCTATTGTAATACAATTAACTTATCTACACATTAAAAAAGAGGTGTTTACATGATTGATAATCAACCTAAAAAAACTAAAGCCTACATTGCAGGTGTGAACTTAAACGATCCTAACTTTGACTACTACATGACTGAACTGGCCAACTTAACTGAAGCTGACAACATGGAGGTCGTGGGACAAAGTTACCAAAACGCAGAATCAATCGTTGCCGGGACTTACTTCGGTGTCGGCAAGATTAACGAAATCAGAACAATGGCCCAAGGCTTGAAGGCCAAGGTCTTAGTTTTAAACGATGAATTAACCCCAGTGCAAATCCGTAACCTTGAGAAGTTAACCAAGATGCGGGTCATCGACAGAACTGAATTAATTTTGGAAATTTTTGCCAGTCGTGCTCGCACTAAGCAGGCCAAACTACAGGTGCAACTCGCCAGATTGCAATATGAGTTGCCACGTCTTCACCCTTCCGAGAACAACTTGGACCAGCAGCGTGGTGGTGGTTTCGCCAACCGTGGTGCCGGTGAAAGTAAGCTGGAAATGAACCGCCGGACAATCGGCAAGCAAATTTCCGCTATTAAGAAGGAACTTAAGGCAGTTGCCAGTCAAGAAGAGATCAAGTCGGCTCGCCGTAACCAAAGCCGCATCCCTAAAGTCGCCCTTGTTGGCTACACCAACGCCGGTAAGTCCACTACAATGAACGGTTTGCTCAAGGAATTTTCAAAAGAAGGCAGCGACAAGGAAGTCTTCGTCAAAAACATGCTGTTTGCAACGCTTGACACTAGCGTGCGGCGCATTGATCTCAAAGACAACTTCAGCTTTATTCTTTCTGACACCGTTGGTTTTATCTCAAAACTGCCTCACAACCTAGTTGAATCATTCAAGGCAACTTTGCAAGAAACTAAGGATGCCGATCTCTTAATCAACGTGGTCGATGCTTCTGACCCTAACATGGTGCAGATGATCCGCACTACGCAGAACGTTTTGGATGAAATTGGCGTAAAGGGTATCCCAATGATCACCGCCTACAACAAAGCCGATAAGACTGATCGCAATTACCCACAGATTGAAGGCAGCGACATTCTTTATTCCGCAATCGATCCTAAGTCGATCAAATTGCTGGCCGATTTGATTACAAAGCGCGTATTCTCCAACTACGAGAAGCTCAACCTGAACCTCCCATTAAGTGCAGGCAAGGAACTGGCTTATTTGCATGAGAATGCTCAAGTTTTGAGTGAAAATTACGAAGAAGACGGCGTCCACATTGAAGCCAACATTGCGCCTGATGATCAAAGCCGCTTTGAAAAATATTTGGTTAATAATAGGTAACATATAATGAAGAAACACAATTTGCTGGTGGCCATCGTTGCAGTGGTTGAATGCATTGCGTTCACTGCTCAGCCCGTTCAAGCAGCGAAGTATTCGAAGTCTGAGGCTAAGCAGGTTAAGTATTTCCAACGTAAATACAAGAATTTGGATAAAGCGCAATACAACCGCAACAGCATTTACCAGCAAGCACCAAATTTTGCCAATCCTTTTTCACCAGGGGTCTTGAATCCGGCATACATTTCAACCACGATGGATTACGTTAATTACTACCGTGATTTGGTGGGACTGCCTAGCGAAGCTAATCCTGATGACGCTAACCGTAGCGCCCAGATCGGTGCTGCATCCCTCGCCGCAGTCAACGCAAGTGCCAGCCTACAAGCGCACGGTTTAATTAACTACCTGCGTCCCAACTACATCAGCGAAAACGATTGGGGCATCGCCGAGAACGCTACGCTAGGCAACATCAACTTCTTGGACGATGCGCATAGCGCCTCAGCCGGCGAGATCGTAACGGACTTGATGCGCGAAGATAACAACATTGCGGGTGCCGGCAATATCGGCCACCGCGCTATAATTTTATCAACACGCGCAACGCGCATGGGAATCGGTGCAGCGTACGGCATGAGCACCGATATGCTTTATTCAGTTGAATATGGCCTGTTCGCCGACGACATCTTGCGTGCGCCAGTAAAGTCACGCATCGTTTATCCAGCTGCGAAGGTCTTCCCATATGAATTAGTCGGCAAGGACACGCCATGGTCATACTCGACCACGAAGCGGATCTCGAGCAAGCCGAAGATTTATATTACGGATTTGACCAAGAACAAGAAGAAGCGTTACCGCGCAACGCAGGTGCGCAACTTCAAGACGCTGTTCTATGGCGAAGGCTACACCACGACGATCACGTATCGTCCGGGCAAGGTCAAGCTGGTCAACACGCACAAGTATAAGGTGCAGATTGGCAAGTATTACACATACACGTTTAGATTCTTTAGACAAAAAGGTTAATAGCATGCAAAAAGGCAGCCGAGATTTCGGTTGCCTTTTTGAGCTTTTATGACATATACCCCCAACATTTTGAGTTTACGGAGGTGAGAGTCATGATTAATTGGATATTTATAGTTATACAAATTTCTTGTAGATTTCGCAATTACTACAAGAATTTAGAAACTATACGAAAAAGCCATCCATTTTTGGATGGCATCATTATCTATAGCACTCTCTTAGCAATCGTAGGATAGTAATAACTCGACATATTTTGCAAAATCGTACCTTGATCTGGCGTTGCGGAATTAACATATTGATTATTACCAATATAAATCGCAACGTGATATGGAGCCGTTTCAGAACCCCAGAAGACCAAATCGCCTGCTTGCAATTTATCTAATGGAACAGTCTGACCTACCTTAACTTGATCGTAAGTCGTACGTGGCAAGTCGATTCCGGCCGCATGTTGATAAACATATTGTACTAAGCCAGAGCAATCGAACTTATCTGGTCCAGTTGCACCCCAAACGTAAGGCTTACCCACTTGCTCTTTTGCAAGTGCAACAACAGAAGCGGCCTTGCTTGAGGCTTGGATTGATGAAGTATTGGTCTTCTTATTAGCCGTCGTTTTTTTAACCGTTTCGTTAACGATTTGGTTAGCTTTTTTAACTTTATCTTCCTTAGTCGTTTTCTTCTTTTGCGTAGCCCGTTTTACCTTGTTGGCCAAATTAGCAACTGGCGACTTCTTCTTAGTAGTCTTAGTCGCAGTTTTAACCGGTTCTTCCTCACTGACATCAACGGTGTAACGCGCTTCAATCCATTCACGCGTACCCACCTTGTACCATAGGCTGCCTTTACTATCGACCGCAGTTTCAGCTACGTTCCAAACGGAGCCGTCCTTTGCGCGGTAACCCATGAACTTACCATTTTCATAATTAGTCCAAATATTCAGACTCTTACCTGGCAAGTAGCTAATTTTGACGCGTTTAACAGCAGTAAAATTGGCTGCTCTAACTGTTTTAAGTGATGTTATTGCAGAAACGCCTGTAACGGACAGTGCTGCAGCCGCTCCCAACTTAAACAATTTATGTTTCGACATAATTCAATCCCCTTGGTAGCGAAAAATATCCCACTTTTACTACTTGATAACGTCTTCATTATCACATGTGTAATCAAAAATCGCAAATGTAACTATTTAAATAAGTTTATAGACGCAAAAAAACGAACCACAAATCGTGTGATTCGCTTAATTCTTTTATTCAATTTTCGTTTAGTTCAAAATACGCTTAGCTGCGCTTGGGTAGAAGTAACCACTCAAACTTTGCTTGATAACGCCTTGACCTGGAGTCGCGGCGTGGATGTATTGATTGTTACCAACATAAATACCTACGTGGTATGGAGCACTTGCGGAGCCCCAGAAAAGCAAGTCACCTGGTTGTAAGTTCTTCATTGAAACTGAGGTACCTTGCTTAACTTGGTCGTAAGTAGTTCTACCGATGTTCACACCAGCAGCCTTTGAGTAAACATATGAGGTAAGACCTGAACAGTCAAAACCGTTAGCACCGGTACCGCCCCATACGTAATTCTTACCAAGTTGTGCTTCAGCTAAAGTAACAATAGCTGATACATCGCCGGTTGCTTGAACTGACTTCTTAGCCTTCTTTGGCTTAGCAGCTGTTGCAGTAGCTTGAGTTGTAGTATTCTTAGTTACTGTATTACCAGCTGGAGTGGTGTATTGAGCCATGATCCATTGGTTTTGACCAACTTGGTACCAAACGTGTCCCTTCTTGTCAGTCTTTTGATCAAGGACATTCCAAGTGGTGCCGTGTTGTGCACGTTGACCTGTGAAGTGACCACCGTTGTAGTTATCCCAGATATTTATACCGTAACCTGGAACGTAGTTGATCTTTACTTTAGTGGTAGCAGCTTGAACTTTAGCAGTAGTTGATTCTGGCTTAACAGCACTTACTGTAGCTACACCGGTCAGAGTTAAAGCAGCTGCTGCAGTAACTTTTACAAAATTGCTCTTAATATTCATCAAATGCTCCTATATATGTCTGTTAGTGTTTACTTAAGTTGTCAGATCTTTTAGTTTTGGTAACGAAAATGTGTTTTTTCGGAAAATCTTTAAACTTCTTTAATTAATCTACAAGCTCTATAATAATGTCCTTATGTTACATAACTGTTACAAAGGTAATACTAACTTAATAAAAAAAGCGTTTTCGAAAATTTACACAAAAAAGAGTTGGATAAAAAATCCAACTCTTCTTTCTATAATTTTTTGAGAAATATATTTTTTATTTTGTTTTAGTCGATAACACGCTTAGCTGATGATGGCATGAATGAACCTAAAGTTTGGATCTTAACGTTTTGACCAGGAGCTGGAGCGTGAACATACTTACCATTACCAATGTAGATAGCTACGTGTGAGTTACCCCAGAATAACAAGTCACCCTTCTTAAGCTTCTTAGTTGAAAGTGATACTGCCTTGCCTAAAGTGATTTGGCCGTAAGTAGTTCTTGGCAAAGTCTTGTTAATTGCGTTCTTGAAAACGTAAGTAGTTAAACCTGAGCAATCGAAACCTGAAGGACCAGTTGCACCCCAGATGTAAGGCTTGCCAACTTGCTTCTTAGCGAGCTTAACAACTGCGCCACGTTTTTGGTCAGCTGCTGAAGTCTTCTTAACTGAAGAATCGGCTGGAGTAGTTGTTTCGATATCAGAAAGAGAATCGTTAGTGTTTACAGTAGTAGTGTTAATGTCGTCAGCGTGAACAGTTGCTGCAGGAACATTAACAGTTGCAAGACCTGTAAAGAAAATTGATAAAGCTGCTGTGTATTTAACCAAAGTACGTTTAAAACTCAAAATTTATTTCTCCTTAAAAATTATTTTTTATTCTTAGTTTTTAAATTCGTTTATTTAGTGATCTCTTGGATCAACTGACGTTTTATATAATAACGCCCGAATGTTACATGAATGTTTCAAAAGAACTACCATCACGTTAAGAAACATTGCAAAAGGAGAAATAATCTGTAAAAAACGGAGTGCCTAGTCTTCCTCAAGCCTTGATATGATTGAGTTTAACGTTTCTTTAGTTTTGTTAAGATTATCGTTAACAATTACATGAGCGTATTGTTTCAAATCTGCTGGAAGCAAGTTTAATTCGCTACCACTAAGGCGTTCCTTAATCTTCTCAGGATCATCGCCACGCTTGAGCAGCCGCTCTTTTAGCTCTTCTTTAGTCGAAGTTGTGACATATAAGAAATAAACTTTGTCACCTAATTGTTTAATGTAAGAATATACGCCTTGAATATCGACGATTAATGACACCAGATCGTGTTTTTTCCAAGCGAGGTTTAATGCTTCACGACTTGAACCATACTGATATGAACCGTATTTTACATGTTCAAAGAAGTGTAATTTCTTAAATGAATCATCTGTTTCAAAGTGATATGACACATTCTGCCTTTCGCCGACACGCATTGGCCGTGTGGTATGCGTTAAAACGCGCGGAATGTCATATTTTTCATATAAATAATCGGAAATGGTCGTCTTGCCAGCACCACTTGGTCCCGCAATTAAAATTATTTTTTTCAAAAGAATATCCCCCACTTGAAAATGTTGCTTTTATATATTAACATTCTACTGTCAAAAAAGACTAAGACTTTTCATTTGGAAAGGAAAATATAAATAATGAAAAAAGCAGACGTAAAAGTAGGCGCAATCGTTGGCGCTAAGTCAGAAGAAGAACTTAAAAAGCCATTCCAAGGCAAAGTTGAAAAAATTTACGAAAACTCTGCACTCTTAGCTATCACTTCATACGATCCCGTTGACGCAACTTCAGTCAGCGACTTGAACAACAAGATCGTAGTCAACTTCAAGAACTTAAAGGTTGCTCGTGCTGTCAAGAACAGTAAGACTGCTTCAACTAACGAAGTTAAGGTAGAAAAGATTGCCAAGAAGGACGACAAGAAGTCTTCTAAAGACAAGAAATAATTCAAATTTGTAAAAAAGATCCTACGTGTTTATTTACGTAGGATCCTTTTTTGCCTAAAATTAGGAAGAAATTTAATTTACAAGGGAGAAAAAATGAAGGAAAAAACAAGAACCGTCCTCTTTTGGTTCATTTTGATTCAACCATTTTTGGACTTGTACTGGTTCTACAACGGCAAATTGGCCGACGTATTGCCATTCACTTTGCCAACAATTATTAGAATCCTGGCTGTTTTTGTCATCTTCTGCATGTTTTTCAGTCAAAAGCAAAATTGGCAAAAACTGGGACAAGAAAAATGGTTGATCGTTTATCTAGCATTATTGATTGTCTACTCGATTCTGCACCTGATTCACGTCCGTCACTTCAACAGCGTAAACCCCAACGATTATAATTACTCAACCGTCAGCGAAATCTTCTATTTAATTAGAATGGTTTTGCCCCTCTTGGTAATTTTCTTTACCAAAGAACTCGAATTTACCAGAGAGCAATTTAGACACGTAATCGAAGGAATCAGCGGACTTTTCTCATTCACGATCGTCATCAGCAATCTCTTCGTAATCTCGCTGAGAAGTTACGAAACAGGCTTTATCAGTGCCAATATCTTCGAATGGTTCGTTAATCCAAATATCGGCTACTCGCATATGGCTTCGAAGGGTTTCTTCAACTTTGCCAACATGGTTTCGGCCGTATTGTTTATGCTTGTACCGCTCATGCTCTACTTCATGTTCAGCCACTTCAATTGGAAGACTATTACGTTGAACGTAGTCCAAGCTTTAGCCATGATCGAATTGGGAACGAAGGTTGCCTTGATCGGTTTAATCGGCGGTATTATCGCAGGCATTCTGCTCTACGTTTTCCATTTGTACATTGTTAAAGATGTAAAGAAAAATGGGAAAGCAATCGTTGTTGCACTGCTCATGGAAGCCGGAACTCTTGCAATCATCCCCTTTGGCCCAGCCATTCAACGTTACAACTACGAAAAATACTTGGCTCAACAATCCGACAACAGTTTGACCCAAGCTAAAGAAGAATTGGCTGAAGGCCTTAAGAAGTATCCTAGTGGTCAAAAGCGCAAGGAATTTTTGACCAACTTCATTGGCGAGCACTATCAAGATTATGCTTTAAACAAAAAGTTTGTCACCAAGAGCTATCCATATAAATACGATCCAGAATTCTGGCTCAAGATCATGAACGAACCAGGCACTTCACGGATGCAAAACCGCCACGTCGAAAAGGCGATGCTGGATCAGGTGATTAAAACTAACAATAATAAGCTCGACAAGGTATTCGGTATTTCTTATACCAGAGAAACCAATATCTTCAATCTAGAGCGTGATTTTACCAGTCAGGTCTATTCCCTTGGCTGGGTCGGCATGCTACTGTTTATCGGTCCTTACGTCGTGATCATGCTCTATGCTTTGATCAAGTGGCTAATAAATAAACAACTGCGGACATACCTCATTAGTTCGATGCTTTTGTCCATTGCCTTCATGCTCTTGGCGGCATTTCTTTCAGGCAACGTGATGGACTTCTTAACCGCCAGCTTTATCTTGGCCTTTGTCGAAGGCGGGATGCTCGGTGAGATTAAAAAAGAAGACTAAAAAAATAAACTAGATCAGAATTAACTGATCTAGTTTTTCTTTTGCCTATTTTTGCTTAATAAAGCTCTGATCTGGTACACGGATCAAGTAGTAGCGCGTAGCTAAATGCCCTGCGTGCATCCCTATCCCGTTTTGCCAGTTTTTCTTATAAAATGCCGTATAAATAGCAACATAAGCACGTTGGTATTTCTTATCCATCTTCGTCAGATCCTTCTTAACGTAAGGGATCTTCTCGGCATCCACATCAAGTGCAGTGTTGCCGTATGCAATTGAAGCATAGTCACTTGATGTCGTAATCTTGCTTCCTGCACGATAGAAAGTATATGTCTGTGAACCGTTCTTTCTCTTATCAGAGTTGATGGTTACGTAGCTTGAATTGCCCGAACCAGTTCTCATAATCAATGGTTCATACTTAATGGTTGAAGTAATGCGGTTAGCATCTTCCAAATCCGGATTGTCCATAAAAGTCTGATTGAACATCCAGCCAGCTGCCACTAGCAATACAACAACTTCAACTACGTTAATTAAAAAGTTTGGCCAAGTAAAGCGTTTATGCTGTTTGATAATCATCTTGATCCGCCGTTGACGGATATTCTGGACGATAAAAACTAAATAAAGAATAATTGCGACCCAAATCAAGATCCCAATAATGTTCCAACTAAACATTGCGTCGTCCTCCTTGCTTTTAATTATAGGGGAATTTATTAAAAATTTGAATAGCAGATACATTGAATACTTTGCTTACAGGTGAGACGATACTCATAGGTACATTAGATTTATTAGGGAAAAATATGGTAGCAATTGTATTTTATTCAATAACTGGGCTTCATGATGGACTCTGTCGTTGATTTTTCAACATATAAAGACAACAAGAAAAACTTAATAGGAATTATTGGTTGTGGCAACCGAAACTTCAACGACCTTTTCGTTCAAACCGCTAAGAAGATCGCAGTAACTTTGGAAGTGCCCATTTTATATTTACTAGAATTCAGTGGTACTAATGAAGATGTGAAAAAGGTGTAATCAAGAGTGCAGTCTTTGAAGACTTCTTCTTCTACACCAATAATCATTCACTAACAAAATTCAAAGAAATTAAGTAATGAAAAAGCCCAGGAACAAATTCCTGGGTATTTTTGTCGCTACTTCTTTTTAGTTGTAGCTTTCTTCTCGGTCGTTGTCTTTTTCTTAGTAGTGGTCTTGGTAGTTTTAGCCTTACTTTCAGTCTTCTTTTCAGGCTTCTTGTATTCACGCACTACCTTTATCTTTTCAACGATAGCGTCAACCAACTTATCAACTACTGCGTCAGAGTCTTGTTCGATTTCTTCTTCAGTTGCCAATTGATCGATTCTGAAGTGAGAAACGTTAACGTATTCTGAACGTGTTTCAAAATAGACGTTCAAGCCATATTCTTGGCCTTCTTCAAAGAAGTTAGCCACCTTTTTATAATTGGCATATGGCAAGTTGATGATGTTAGTTTCAAGTGCAAAAGTAACGGGACGTTGACCGGTTACTGCCAGTTGCGTTTGTACTAATGAATCATGCTTGAATGCAGCTACGACTTCCTTGACCATCTTTTTGGCGTAAGGCTTGATTTTACTTTTAGATTTACTGATGTCGGCGTATTTTACTGTTTCAAGATCTTGAATGTAGTCTTGGTTTTCAATTTTATCGTTTAAATCTTTTAAATTAATCTTCAAAATAAACTATCCTTTTTTTGTTTGTCTTACTATCAACATACTACAAAAAATTTTTTTGTCATCTTTTTAATGGGATTTTGCTAGAATAAGAATCATGCACAAGAAAAAATTTAATCTTAAAAACCTATTTTGGATTATTCCAGCAGCAATAATTCTTATTATAGGTGCTATTTATCTTTTTAACAAAAATAAAATTAACGATGAAATCAACTGGATGACCATGAAGCAGGAACAAAAATTAAACGTTCCGCTCGAAAATCAAATGCCGGATCTGCCTAATGGCTGCGAGGTTACCAGCTTGTCGATGTTGATGAATTACTATGGCATCAAGGTTTCGAAAAATGAACTAGCTGAAACGATCCAGCACGTCGATTCCTTTACCGATGGTGGCAAATACCGCGGCAATCCACACCAGGGATTCGTCGGTCATATGACGATCGCCAACGCCGGCTGGTGTGTTTATAACGAGCCGCTTTACAACGTTGCGCGTAAATATACTAGCCACATCGAAAACATCACAGGGAGCGATTTTTTGAGCCTGCTCAAGCTAGTTTCAACCGGTCACCCTGTCATGATTATCACCACGACCACTTTTAACAAGGTTAACAATATGCAAACGTGGGATACCAATACGGGCAAAGTAAACGTTACACCATCTTCGCACGCTTGCGTGATTACTGGCTATAGTAAGCCGAAAAAAGTTGTCTACGTGAACAACCCTTATGGCTATAAGAATCAGCCTGTTAATTGGAAGAACTTGCAAGCTAGCTACAACCAGCAAGGAAGGCAAGCTTTATATATTAGATAATACAAAAAGGGCCAAGCAAAAGCTTGGTCCTTTTTACTCAAGGCACATGCATAAGCATATGTGGGCATTTAAACTGTTCACATCAGTGTGCCCAACATCGACGCTTCCCGCGTCTGCCACTTAAGGCGGATGTCCTCTATCTCATAAATATACGCATCTCGCGTTCATTAATCGACTCGTCAATTGGAAAGTATACTACCTTTTCTTTTTCATGTACAGCTGCAGTTTCTTTAAATGACCATTTTTTATTTTATAAAAAGCTTCAATACACATCGTTGAAAGCAAGAAGCCAATCCCGATTGCACCTGTAACGATGGCTACCCGCAGGATCAATTCTTGACCGTGAAGATAGTCGCCTACTATGAAGGCACGCACTGCTTGATAAGCGGGCATCCCCGGCACCAGCGGCACCAACGCTGGAATGTTAAACACCATTACCGGACACTTTTTAATCCGCGCAAAAAACAGACTCAAGATACCGATCAAAAAGGCTCCGAGCAGATTCGACAACATTCTGCCCATCCCGGCACGAAAGCAGAACCAATAAGCCATCCAGCCCACTACTCCGCTAATCCCTGAAAAATTCAGTGCACGGTGCGGTACGTTAATGGTTAAGGCAAAGCCCACAGAGGCTAAATAAGAAAATACGACATTAATTACGATCTCTAACCAAAATGGCATTTTTTAAGCCCCCACAAACTTTAGCACTAAACCGACACCACCGCCAAGGGCTAAGGCACTCAGCGCTGCTTCGAACATTCTCACGATCCCTGAAAGCAGGTCACCCATAAAAAGGTCACGCAAGGCGTTGGTTAAAGCCAGGCCCGGCACCAAGGTCATCAGGGCTCCGATCAAAATGTGGTCGATGATCATTTCATGGTCGAGATAATTCAGTCCGATTGCAAGAAGACCCATGAACATTGCAGCGACTAATTCCGACAAAAAGCGGACCTTGGTGTACTTTTTAAACTCGCAGTAAGCCCAGAAACCGACCGCACCAACCAAGGCTGCCCCCGGGAAATCGATCCAATCGTAGTCGTCCATAAAGAGCACCATCAAGGTCGCACTAAGAACCGCAGCTCCTACGACCTGCATCCACATCGGAAAAGATGGCGCATTGGCGACCTGAATAATCTGCTGGCGCAATTCTTGCAGATTAATTTTCTTAGCTGCAAACTTACGCGACAAATTATTGACCCGGTCCACCAATTCCAAATTGATGTTCCGATCGCGAATCTGCTTCATCTGCGATAAATCGCCACCATCAAGACTCATGAACACACAGGTGGGCGTCGCAAAGACACGTGGATCTTCAATGCCCGCGTTTCTCGCAATTCGCAGCATCGTGTCTTCAACACGATACATTTCGCTTCCGCCTTCAATCATGAGTCGGCCAGCCGTTAGACAAATGTCTAACACTTCTTGGTAAAATTGAGTATCCTTTTTGTCGGACATAGTCTCAGCCTCAATTCATTGTTTCAATATCGATTGTTTTATCTACCCAATCACCACGGAAAAAGTCGCGCTCGTGGCTAACGATAATTACACCACCTGGGAAGTTCATGATTGCCTTGCGCAAGGCGTCTTTGGTGTCATTATCCAAGTGGTTAGTTGGTTCATCAAGGAAGAGCAAGTTGGCTGGTTCAAATTGCATCTTAGCCAATTTTACTTTTTCTTGTTCCCCACCAGAAAGTTCCTTTAACGGACTCATCGCTTGCTGCGCGGTTAGGCCCATACGAGCTAACGCTTGACGCAATTCCTTTGGCTTCTTGCGTTCGAATTCTTCTTGCAAGAATTGTAGTGGTGTCATGTTGTTGTTTGGCCAGGTCAAATCCTGCTTGAAGTAGGCCAATTTAGCCGTAACGGATAATTCGTATGACCCATAGATTGGCTTTAATTGACCCAAAAGCGTCTTAAGCAAGGTAGTTTTACCGATTCCGTTAAAACCGGTGATGGCTACTTTTTCATCCCCACCAACTGAGAAGTTGAAGGCTGATTTAACCAAAGCATGGTCGTAACCAATAACCAAATCTTGCGTTTGCAAAAGCAAATTAGAAGCCGTAGCCACATATGGAAATTCGAATTTAGCACGACGGTTGTTCTTAGGTGGCGTCAAAACATCCATTCTAGCCAGTTGCTTTTCACGTGACTTGGCACTCTTAGCACGCGTACCTGCCTTATTTTTACGGATATAGGCCTCAGTCTTGGCAATCTTACGTTGCTGGTTGGCATAAGCCTTAAGGTAGGTTTCACGGTTAGCTGCCTTTTGACGCAAAGCCTGCTTCAAAGCACCTGTATAACGCGTAATCGTACCAAAGTCGATGTCGATAATACAGTTGGTGATGCGGCCTAAAAAGTCGTAATCGTGGCTGACAACGATGAAGGCACCTGAGAAGTTGTTCAAGTAGTCAACCAGCCAGTCGATGTGGGACACGTCAAGGTAGTTGGTTGGTTCGTCTAGAACCAAAACGTCTGGGCTTTGCAAAAGAAGCTTAGCCAAAATAATCTTAGAACGTTGACCACCAGATAATTTAGAAACATCGTGGTCATAACCGAGGTCGGCTAAACCTAAACCAGCGGCAACTTGTTCAATTTCGGTGTCGATGTTGTAGAAATTGTTTTCTTCAAGGTAGGTTTGAATCTTCCCTGCCTTTTCAAGCAAAGCATCATCGCCATTTTCGGCGTATTTGGTGTAGAGCTCGTTTAATTCCTTTTCTTTTTTGTATAAATCATCAAATGCGGTCCGCAAAAAACCGCGGATGGTGACACCCGGTGCCAGTTTAGCGTACTGATCCAAGTAACCGACATCAATCTTGTTTTGCCACTTAACTTGCCCCTCATCAGGGATGATCTCGCCAGTTAAAATCTTGATTAAAGTAGATTTACCTACCCCGTTTTGACCGGTAACCCCCATGTGGTCTTCTTTATTTAAAACAAAGTTGGCATCTTCGTATAAAGTTTTATCGATAAAACTTTGACTTAAGTCTTTAACAGTTAATAAACTCATTTTCCCTCTTATTCCTCAGCCGATTCGCGTTCTTTTTCATATTTTTGTAACGCATCAAGAACTCTTGGCCAGTATCTCTTAGGCAAGATCAATTGCAAGCGATCGTGATAGATTGGAAAGTCGCTTGCCTTCATACCCGTAATCTTGGCTACTTCTTGGTCGGTCAGCTTATATTTGTAAACTATTCGCTTAATTTCGACTGATGCATGTCCTCTAAAGTAAGACAGGCCGAAGAAAAAAATCGCAAAAATTCCAGCGACGATGATTGCCAGCTGTAAGTTTAATTTAAACGTATGCAAACAAATAAAAACGACGGCGATAAAAGAAATGAGTGCGGAAATTATCCCGTAGATAACTGGAAAGATACTTTCTTTTTTTTGCATAATTTTTCCCTTCTTTTATTAAGACACTATAACTTTATTGAACTTATCAAAAATTAGTAGGCTTTGCAACTAATGATAGATTAAGTATAATCTCTGTAACATTATTTTTGTAGAAAGATTGAACTATGACCCAAGAAAAAACACATTATTACTTTTCATTGATTCACTTTAATATTGACGACTTTAAAATTAGTCTTGCTATGCCGCAAGCTTGGCAGGCAGTCGATCTTTATCATGCTATCGCAGATGATCGGGCCAGCATCGGCAAGTGGCTGCCTTGGGCTTACCAGATGAAGTCTCCTTTAGATGAAGCTGCTTTTATTAAAAAGATCCAAGAAGACATGATCAATCAGCGCATGATCGTGCTCACAATTTTGGTTAACGGCCAACCTGCCGGCATGATCGATCTGCATAATTTAGTCAAAAATAAAAAAGGCGAGATTGGCTACTGGCTCTCCAGCAAGTTCCAAGGCAACGGTATCGTTACACGCAGCGTTACAGAACTATGCCAATACGCTTTTCACGAGTTAAATTTGCAGTATGTGGATTTGATTGCTGCCGTACAAAATGGCTCAAGCAGCCGCGTTGCTGAACACGCTGATTTCAAGTTGATGGGCGTTCGACCTAAGCTGATTCATGGCAGTGACGATGGTCAGATTTTTAGAAAAATAAATCCGACTAAAACCAGCCAGTCAGATCTTTAATTATAAAAAAGATAATCGGAACAAGTAGCGATGGCAAAAAGTTCAACGTTTTGACGTCGCGGATTTTTAATAGGGCTAAGCCTGAGCAGGCGATTAAGAAACCACCGACGATCGAAATCTCGGCTACAAGCGGGCCGGTGAAGAAACTAGCCGATAGGAATTTGGCTACGAGATAAATGCTGCCCTGCCAGCAGAAAAGTACCGGTGCAACCAGCAGCATCCCCCAACCGAAGCTAGCACCGAAGACCATCGACGTTACAAAGTCCATCATAGCGTTGGTGTAAAGCATGGTGTTATCACCTTTGACTGCCGCCATAACGGGTCCAACGATCGATAAAGCGCCGATACAGCACAGTAAAATCTCGGTAGCTAGACCTTTGCCTAGGTTAGACTTACCAACCCTGTCGACTAAACGATCAAAATGGCCAGCGATATCGAGTGCAGTACCAGCAATGCCACCTAGCGCTAGACTGACAATGAACAAAACGGGATAGTGGCTTTTTGGCATATTGTTGGTGACATTTTCCCAGCCGATACCGAGTGCAGCTAGACCCATTGCGATGAATAAAACGTCTTCGAAACCTTTGTTTAAGCCTTTCTTGAGCAGGCAGCCAATGGACGTGCCGACGAGTAATGCAATTGTGTTAATGATTGTTCCTATCATCTTTTTTCACTCCCTATTTTTATTTTAGCGCAAAAAACAGCATCCCTTGGGGATGCTGTTAATTTTTTACCAGTGAAATTTCCACGTACTGCTGCTTGAACTCGACGAACTTGATGACGATGAACTATTACTATTTTCACCATAGCCAGAGTTTGAATCAGTTACCGCTTTATTTTCATTTTGATCATAAATCCGGTAATTAGTAAACGCCGCCGGATCGTCCCATTTGATGTCGTTATTTTGTTCATTTAGTTCATTTTGACGTGTTTCTTCATTGTTTAACGTTTGAGTTTCCAAGCCTAGATTTCTTCTAAGCTTGTTAGAAGTCTTTTGCAATTCTTCAGTTGAAGCTACTTGAATTGCGGCACCATCGATCCAGGCATCGTGGCCTTGAATATAGCCACTCTTCAGGTTATCCATGCAGCCGCGGTAGTTCAGCGCTAAGCTAAGCATATCGTTGAACGACAAGTTGGTTTTGACATATTTATTAAAGATATCCACCAACTTACGGTAGTTACTAATGGTGTTCACTGACATCGCCTTGTGGGCAATCGCTGTGATTACCTGCCGTTGACGAAGTTGTCTACCGTAGTCACCACGTGGGTCCTCTTTTCTCATTCGAACATAAGCTACGGCGTGTCGGCCGTTCAAGTGTTGCTTACCCTTATGGAAGTCGCACCAGTCGTATGAGAAGTCAAATGGCACGTTAACATCAACACCACCGACCGCATTAACTAAGCTGCGCAGCGCCTTCATGTTAACTTCAACATAATAATCAATTGGCACATTCAACATACTCTTAACGGTCTTGACGCTGGCCGCACTACCACCGATTTCATAGGCTGAATTCACCCTAAACATAAAGTACTTATTGCCTGGGTCTCCTTTAATATCGGTCAAGGTATCACGTGGGATTGAGGTCATTGTAGCTGTGTTCTTTTGCGGATTAGCCGTTGCCAAAATCAAAGTATCGGAATTTCCTCGGTCATGACGACCTTCGATCCCTTGGTCAACCCCTAAAACTAAAACTGAAATTGGTTGTTTATTTACAATCTTGGCTGAGTTAGCGATTGGGCCGCCACTCTTGCCATCAATTGCACTATGAATCGTAAAATACATATGCGCTGCCCAGGCTACACCCAAGCAGACTGCTACTAAAGCAACTAATCCTATGAATCGAGCAAACATATTACCCGGTTTATATGAAGAACTATCTGCTGCAATAGCATGGTTGCGGTGAAGGTTAAGCGCAGTAGATTTATTGCGATAACCTTCCCGGCGTTTGGAATTTGGATCCATTCTTGATATCGTTTCCCTTCAAAATTAATACAAGTTAATTTGTATCACTTTTAATCTCTAGATAAAATAAAAATATCGATAATTAATAATAACTTATTTTTTGTGTTCAGTTGTACAACAAGTTAATATGTAAACAAATTGAAACAACGGAGGAAGAATTTATGGCAATTCCAACAAGAAATGAAGTCCCTGAAAATTTGAAATGGGACTTAACCAGAATTTTTAAGACAGATGAAGACTGGGAAGCAGCTTTTGACAAAGCAAAAGACGATGTTGAAAAGCTGGGAGCATTGAAAGGTACTTTGACTAAGTCTGGTAAAGATTTGTACGAAGGCTTAACCAAGATCTTGGCAGTTAAGCGCGATGTCGAAAACATCTACGTTTATGCCACTATGTCTAGTGACGTTGATACTTCTAACTCACACTATTTAGGCTACGTTAGCCGCGTGCAAACTTTGGCTAACCAATTCGAAGCTGTCACTAGTTTTATTAGCCCTGAGATCTTGAGCATCCCTAGCGACAAGTTAGCCCAATTTAAAAAGGACGAACCTCGCTTAAAGAATTATGCTCACTACCTTGAAACGATCACTAACAAGCGTCCCCACACTTTGCCAGCCGAAGAAGAAAAGATCATCGCTGACGCTAGCGACGCAATGGGCGTTTCAGAGAACACCTTCAACGTTTTAACCAACTCCGACATGGAATACGGCTACGTTCAAGACGACGAAGGCAATATGGAACAATTGTCAGACGGTTTGTACTCACTTTTGATCCAATCACAAAACCGTGATGTTAGAAAAGGCGCTTTTGACACGCTTTACGCTACTTATGGTCAATTCCAAAACTCACTTGCTTCTACGCTTTCTGGCGTGGTAAAGAAGCACAACTATAACGCTATGGTACACAAGTACGATTCAGCTCGCGAAGCCGCATTGTCTGAAAACAACGTACCTACTAAGGTTTACGACACTTTGATCCAAGAAGTTGATTCACACCTTGATTTACTCCACCGTTATGTTGCGCTACGTAAGAAGATTTTAGGACTCAAAGATTTACAAATGTGGGACATGTATGTGCCACTAACTGGTAAACCTGCTCTTTCCTATAACTTCGAAGAAGCAAAAGAAGTTGCTAAGAAGGCACTCGCTCCACTGGGTGAAGACTACTTGAAGCACGTCGATTACATTTTTAACAACCGCGTCATCGACGTTGTGGAATCAAAGAACAAGGTCACTGGTGCCTACTCTGGTGGTGCCTACGATACTGATCCATATGAACTTTTGAACTGGGAAGACAACGTTGATTCACTTTACACATTAGTGCACGAAACTGGTCACTCAGTTCACTCTTGGTACACTCGTAACACCCAACCTTACGTTTATGGTGACTACCCAATTTTCGTAGCTGAAATTGCTTCAACCACTAACGAAAACATTTTGACTGAATACTTCTTGGACCACATCACTGATCCTAAGACGCGTGCCTTTATCTTGAACTACTACCTTGATTCATTTAAGGGTACCTTGTTCCGGCAAACTCAATTTGCCGTATTTGAACAATTTATCCATGAAGCTGACGCTAAGGGTGAACCACTTACTTCCGACACTTTGGATGACGTTTATGGTCAACTTAACCAACACTACTACGGTGATAGCGTTGAACCAGGCGGCGACATTGCGCTTGAATGGTCACGTATTCCACACTTCTACTACAACTTCTACGTTTACCAATATGCGACTGGTTTTGCGGCTGCGACTGCACTTGCTAACAAGGTTGTTCATGGTACTGACGCTGATAGGGATGCATACCTTGGCTTCCTTAAGGCTGGTTCAAGTGATTATCCAACTGAAATCATGAAGCATGCTGGCGTTGACATGACTAAGCCAGACTACTTGGAAGATGCCTTCAAGACTTTTGAAAAGCGTTTGAACGAATTTGAAAGCTTGATTGAAAAGTAAATATTAATAGCAAAAAAGATGATATGTTTCACGTGAAACTATCATCTTTTTATTTATTCTTCTAATAACCAATCGATCAAATATTTTACAGCTATACCATCAACCGTTCCTTCATCAAACTGTGACAATGATAATACTGTCTTTTGATATCCATCAGGAATATAGCGTAAATTATCAGTTTCACGCGTACTCCCTTCTGGTAAATGTTCTGTTACCTGATAATACTTAATTTCATTACCTTTGCTGGCAACAAAATCGATCTTCTTACCAGAATAATCGCCTACGTCAACATTGTAGCCTCTGCGAAGAAGTTCAATAAAGACAATGTTCTCAATCTGATGACCTAAATTATCACGATAATTTGATCCTAATGTCTGATTTTTCAAAAGAATCTATTCAACGTGCAAAAGATGAAGTAAAGTTACAAAAATTAATATCAAATATACCCGTATAAAAATTAGATACACCTCAAAAAATAGAGAAATGGTTAAAAGAAGATTACTAAAAAGACTCTTTGAAAATGCCTACAGCATTAACAAAGAGCCTTTTATTTATTTTTTATTCAATTGACGATTAAACAGATAAGTACAAATCATCATAAAAATACTTACTGGAATATACACTGCTGAAACAAAAGCAATGTTTGAATTTCCCGTATTTGAGCTTGCCACCTGAGGAGAACAATCCTGCAAGAAGTGCACAATTATACCGAATATTATTCCATTTGAAAGAATACGCAAATAGCTGAGTATAAAGCCAAGTGCCATTGCAAAAATTATTTGTCCAATTGTGGAAACGAGTGGCTGATGGAATAAATTAATCAAATGAAACAATCCAAATAGCACTGAACAAATTACTGATGTCCAAAAAATGTTGTATTTATTCTTACGCAAAGCCACTGTAAAAATGTTGAACAAAATGCCTCTAAACAAGAATTCTTCACAAATTGCAGCAGATAAGGCAATCAATGCAATAGATACAATTTTATGTCCTGGTAATTTGAAAACCATGCTATGGGTGAAGATATTCATTACTACCATTAATCCCAGAAGCACAAAGTAAACAGCCGTCAGAACTTTAACAGCCCTATGTGTTTTTACTCGTTTATCAAATACCTTAGTTGTGAGTCCAAAATGCAATGCAGCCATTGTAAAAACAATTAAGTAAATAGCTACAAATACATCCTTCAGTACCCTATTTCCAATAAGATATTTGGTCACAAATGGATAAGCTTGATAGCAGATTTGCAAAATAATTTCGAGCCAGATCATTTTAACTAAAACAGTTTTAGTCTGCTTTTGATCATTAAAATCAATTTGATCGGCCAAGGCTAAATAGTGGCGTTTTTTCATATCTTCCCTCTTTTTGTTTTTCTTTCTCCAATTAAATCCAAATCATTGTATCAAAAAAGAATCTGCCATCATAGCAGATCCTTCATTTTTTATTTTTCTAACTTTAAATCATACCTGTCAGTAATCCCGTAATGTACAAGAACACACAGCAGACTACCAAGTACAAACTGCCCCATTTGACAGTTTCCTTCAAGATTTCACCTTCATCACCTTCGCGGTGAATTGCACCGGTCGCTACCGCAATGTTCTGTGGTGAAAGCATCCCTGCTGTCGCACCAGTCATGTTTGAAGCAACAACCCAGTACTTATTTACGCCCAAGTCAGTCGCTGCCGATAGTTGCAAGTTACCAAACAATACGTTGGCAGAAGTTGCAGAACCAGTAAGGAATGTTCCAAGAGCACCAATAAGTGGCGCAAACAATGGGTAAACTGGGCCAAGCAAGCTAACCAAAGCTACAGCTAAAGCATCAGTCATACCAGCGTAAACCATCACCTTGGCAAGACCAACAATCGCACAAACCGTAACTGTGGTCATGCCTACGGCCTTGATTGATTTACCTAAGATTTGCATCATGCGTTTGAAGCTAACGCCTTGAATCGTGCCACCAATAAGAGTAGCAATCAAAATCAATGTACCTGGTGATGAAAGCCAGCTAATTGAAAGTGTGTTAGGGTTCTTACCAGTGTAAACAACCAAGTTTGTGGTTGCCTTGTTCAATAAGTTGTTAACTGGTGGAACAAGCGAAGATGCCAAAATTACGAAGATAAAGATCAAAATAAAAGTAGAGCATGCTTTAAGCAATGTCTTATTATCAGGTCTTTCAACCTCTGACTCTTTTTCATCCTTATGCCACTTAGTTAACCAAATAGTTACGGCAGTAGAGCAGATTGAACCGGCGATTGCAGGAAGTTCCGCACCAACGAATCTAGCCGCAATTACCTGGGGAATAGCCATGCCCAATCCTGACATCAAGGTAATAAAGCCAACGCCTTTAATTGCTTTTAAACCACCACCGGTTAAAATTACCAAGATAAATGGCACAAGTACTACTAAGATGCATAACTGCAGTGAAACAAGGAAAGATAATGACACTTGATTCAAATTGGTTACTTCACCTAATGTCAAAATAGGCAAACCAATTGCACCGTAGGCAGTAGCTGTCGTGTTGGCAATTAAACTGATGACAGAAGCCTGAATTGGTTCTAAGCCGAACGAAATTAAAATCCCCGCAGAAATTGCAACAGCGGTACCAAAGCCAGCGATTGACTCCAAGAAACCACCAAAGCCCCAAGCAATGATCAAGACAATGATTCGCTTGTCAGTAGAAATAGCGGCTAACATGTCCTGGATGGTCTTCATCCCGCCTGATTCAGTCGTCACATTGTACGCAAATAACGCTGCCACGATTACGAACATGATCGGCCAGATACCCATGATGATTCCTTCTAGGGCTGCCGTCAGCGTATTCGGTACAGACAACTTAAAGCTAAAGATTGCCAATAAAACCGTTAAAACAAGTCCAATTATACAAGCACGAGCCGCAGACATACGCATTACGCCCAGCGAAATGATCAGCCAGATAATTGGTATCAATGCTATTGCAAATTTAATCCACATCTTATATCTCCATCAAAAAATTCTCTAATAATATATTTAATCATTTTTGGACAAAAAATAAAAATTTGAAACTCATTTTGACGAATTATTGCAATTTATAAAAGTTTTGCTTGCAAGTTTAGCTCACAAAATATATAACATTTAATGGAAAGTAAAATTTCTCACATCATTTTTGAAACTGCTCCTCGGAATAGAGCAGTTTTTTTAATGCGTTTTCATAGACTTTCTGTATGCATCTTTCTATAATACAGATTATTGATAGAAAAAATTGCTTTTTCTTGACCTATGTCAATTCTTTTAGTTTAAATTGCTCTTATACTATAGGCAATAAGTCAAATACAGGAGGCACAACATGAAAAAATTAGACGCAACTAAACTTACTGACGAACAAATCGAATTCTTCAAGACCCACTTAGCTTACCTTTCAACCGTTGACAAGAACGGTGAACCACAAGTTGGTCCTAAGCAATCAATGAAGGTGCTTGATAACGGTCACTTACAATACCTTGAAAAGACCAAGGCACATGCATACGAAGACTTGAAGAACGGTTCTAAGGCTGCTGTTGTGGTTGCTGACGTTCCATCACACACCAACGTTCGTATCAAGGGTACTGCTCACATTCACGAAGATGACGATTACCAAAAGAGGATCGCAACTGAAGGCGGCGCACCTGCTGCTTACGTTGTAGATATTGATATCGAAGAAATCTACGAATAATTTTCCCAATCTAAATTAAAATAACCAGGCTGGAGATTCAGTCTGGTTATTTTTTGTATTTTCTATTTTTTAATTATTGCCTTCAAAAATATTAGCAAATGCGGTTCTAACTTCTTGGTTGGCTGTTCCCTTGACCATGCAGTCAGAACCATTAGTGGTTTGATCAACTAAAGCAACTGGTTGGCCATCATGAACGCTGAACAAATAAGTAATATGTTATTCAGGATTGCCAACATTGCAGTTGAAGATCGAAACGACGTGGTAATCATAGTCCTTCTTCAAAGATGGATCCCAGCCGATGTTGATTGTCTCTGTCTTCTTGCTATTATCGGAATACATCTTAAAAGTCCGGTTATTAAAGTCGTCCGGATATTTTTCACCAGCTAAAGTTTCAATTGATTCTTGGCCGTTATATTCCTTGTATTTTTGCTTCATTTTGGTACCAAATCGGTTCATGAAGCTTGCAAGTTGGGCTTCTTGATCACTGCTCCAACCTGATTGCGCAAATTTACTGCTTTGATCATCACTGCTGCTTTCTTCGCTACTTGATGATTGTGATAAAGATGAAGAACTAGTGCTTGAACCTTTATGCTTATTTTTACTTGTGGCAACTTCAGAAGCAGAGTTCGATGATTTTCCACTTTGAACAGTGAGATATACCACGACTCCTGCTGCAATCACTAAAACGCAAGCAACTATGATTAGACAGATTTTTCTTACTTTATTCATTTTACTTGTTGGTTTCCTCTTCTGCTTGTTTATTCAATTTTTTAGAAATTTGTTTCATTTGTGCCTTGTTGTATTCCAAGCCTTGCAAAATTTGGTCAACGTCATTCTTGTAAGGTGCATACTTTTTAATCAATTCGGCCTTAGACTTATATTTCTTAGGACCATCTAACCCTAAGTTGGCACCACCTGGTTGAACCCCAATTTTATCCGTATTGTTGATGTAGTAGCTCGTGTAAGCAGAAGTACTGAAGCTTCCCGCGATACTTGCTACAATTATCGCAATCCACTTTTTCATTCAAGATCTCCCCCTTATCAAACAGTTTCGATTTTAGCACCAAAAAACGCATCAAGGAAAATCGTTCCTTAATGCGTTTTGATAATTTTGATTCTATTTTTTAACGGTGCTTAATGACGTGAACCATGTAAGCAACCAAGTAAATCACAACTTCAATCGTAGCAATGAAGAAGGTAACTGGCCAATTAGTAATAAAGCCCAAGTAAAGTCCGGCCCATACACCGATTAATGCAAAGCCGATTGACCAGCCGATCATTGCGGGGATCGTTTTACCGATATAACGCGCCGTCGATGATGGCAGTGTTAACAAAATGAATACTAGCAATGAACCAACGATCTGCGCACCAATTGCAACAGACATAGCCATTGCAACCAAGAAGACGATGCCAACAAAACCGGTATGAATACCGTGCGCAGCAGCGCCGATATGGTCAAAGGAATCGAAGTTCAAACTCCGTTGCAACAAAAGGATCATCAACAAAACGATGACGGACAAGATAACCAATTGGGTTACACCTTGTCGATCTACACCGATGATACTACCGAACAAGATGTTCGTAGCGTAACGGCTATTGGAACCAGAAATCGCCAGGAATAAAACGCCTAGTCCAATAAATAGTGCTGAAATCGCACTAATTGACGATTCCTTTTGATCGCTGTGCATGGACAATTCGCCAACACTGATCGCACCAAGCAAGGTGAACAAAAGCATCCCCCATAACGGCGCAATACCGATAAACACCGCAAAGGCAGCACCGGCAAAACCGATTTCTGACAAGGTGTGAGCTAAGAACGCATAACTACGCGCTACAACGTACACGCCAACCACACCACAGGTGATCGCAATAAAAGTACTTGCTAAGAAGGCATAACGCATGAATTCATATTGAAACATCATTCAAAATCCTCCTTAAAGTCTTTCATCTTTCCTTGTCTGATCGTCCCCTTGTTTAAGTACAGATAATCGCTCATGTACTTTTTAGCCAGCGGTATATCGTGCGTTACAAATAGCACAGTAATCTTGTGTTCCTGATTCAAGTGTTTGATCAGGCCCATTAATTCTTCCTTAGCAGCCGGATCCAGGCTCGCTGTCGCTTCATCCAGGATAATCATGTTAGGACGGTCGAGTAGCGCTTGCGCCAAGTAGGCACGTTGTTTTTGCCCACCTGAAGCTTCACCCATGCGCGTATTTTGAATTTTGTCCAAATGCGTCTCAGTAATTTGACGATCGATTTGCTCTTTTACTTTTTTAGTCTTAAAAAGTGGAGCGTTCAATTCGATAAAGGCACGAATTGAAAGAGGATATTCTGAGTCAATATTTCTAAATTGTGGAACATAGCCAAGCTTGACGTCTGATGAGAATTTATAGCTACCGCCTGTTGGTGTAAGCATCCCCATCAAAATCTTAATCAAAGTAGTTTTTCCTGTTCCGTTTGGACCAAGCAGAGCAGTCATTGAACCATCTTCAAGCTTGAAATTCAAATCTTGAAAGACGGTCTTTGTATCAAATCTCATTGAAAGGTCATTCACATCTAAGATCAATTTAGCATCCCCTTTACTCGCTAAATTAGCTCATTTATTGCTTACTAATATTAGCTAAATTCTGATAATTTTCTTTCATCCAATCCAAGTAAGTTGTGTTGTTCGGAATTGTTTCGCGCACGCTGAGCACTGGCACATTGTTCTTTTTGGCCAATTTAACAAAAGTCTTCACAGTTGAACTGCTTGCTTGCGTGTTATTAACGAAGAAAGCGATCTTCTTATCTTCAATTTCTTTAGTCATTTTGTTGATAGTCTTAGGACTGGGATCAGTACCATTTTGCACGGCTTTTTCAAAGTCCTTGTCACCGATCTTGTAGCCGGCTTCTTGCAAAGCATAGTCAAAGACAGGCTCACTAACGTAAACTGGCTTGCCGTCCTTTTTGCCTGATTTAGCAAGCTGCTTAATTTGCGCAATCTTTGCTAGGTATTTTTTACCATTAGCCTTAAAGTAAGCCGCATGACTTGGTTGCAACTTGGACAAGCGCTTAACTAAATAGTTCACGTACTTAGTTGGCATATCTAAATTGTACCAAATATGGGGGTTGTCACCCTTCTTAAGGTGCATCAAATCTTCACCCACTAAAACTGGCTTTTTGTTAACTGAACTAGCTAATTTATTCATCCAGTCATCGTAGCCTAGGCCGTTTGCCACAATAATGTTGGCCTTGGATAATTCCTTGGCATCAGCCGTAGTTGGTTCGAAATCGTGCGGATCAGTTGCGCTGTTCTTGATCACAGCTTGCACGTTTCCGTACTTGCCTGCCACATTTTTGGCAATATCGGCATAAACGTTAGTAGACGCAACGATCGATACCTTATCACTACTTGTAGACTTTTGGCTACTTGAGCATGCAGAAAGCAGTAGCATCACTGCACTCAGTAAGCCCAAAATAAAAATATGTTTTGTAATTCTAGATTTTTGCATAAAACCTCCATAACAAAAAAGCATTTAAATCAGAATTTCAGCAAGTTTTCTGATTTAAAGTAAGCATAAGCTAGATTTTATGGTGTGTCAATATATTTACAGATAGACAAATAGCACCAAGGTTCATTAACCCTGATGCTATCGCTTTTACTTAAGTCTTTAAAAAATTTGCTGAAATAATTTAAATGCTTTTTCTAGAATTACATCATTATATAAACATATTTTTATATGCTTGTCAAACTAAAACTCGCCATTTGCGTGTTGTCTCAAAACATCCAGAATTTTAATGATGTGGTTGTCAAATAATTGGTAGTACTTCTCTTGCTTGACGCGCTTGCTTTTTACCAATCTTGCTTCTTCTAAAATTCTTAGATGCCGTGAAATTGCCGGCTGGCTGACGTCGAATTGTTTGACTAAGTTATTCACGCTGCTTTCCTTGTGGTCATTCAAATAATAAAGAATTTGAATACGAATTGGATGATTCAGCGCTCTAGTAATTCGAATAATCTGATCGTTCAATTTCTTTTCCACCTATCGTTAGTCTTAATCTATTATAATCTTTATTTTACCGATTATCTGCCCTTTTCAACCGATAACCTTGGAAAACAAGTAATCTCTAACTAATTAACGTATACTTCAAAGTGAAAGGAGGCCGAGATAAATGAAATTCAAACTACTGGTCAATCCCCCCAAAAAAGAATTAGTTCAAGCACAGGTCCACCAAGAAAATGATTTTACTCAAGAACTCAAAAAGTTTGTCTTGACCAACGCCAGTTCCAATCAGTTGCTTGCCTATGACGATAAAGATGTAATCACTTTATCACTTGACAAAATTGCACTAATTACAATTATCGATAATAAAACTTACGCTATTTGTACTAACAAAAAACAATATCAAATTAAAAAGCGAATTTATCAATTAGTTGAAGAGTTGCCCAAATATTTTTGGCGTGTTAATAAATCAAGTATCGTTAATCGTTATCAAATTAGCCGTTTCGAAGAAACACAAACAGCTAGCGTAAATATCATCATGAAGAATGGTCTAACCGACTATGTCTCACGCAGATGCTTCGCCAAAATCAGAAAGGAGCTTGATGATCTATGAAAAAGTTTGTTAAAGACTTCGCCCTCCGTGGTATGATCGCCGCTGGCTTTGGCCCATTAATTTTGGTTTCAATTTATCTGGGCTTGCAGCTTTCAGGCATAATTATTAGCATTCCCACATCGCAAGTAAATCTCAACATCATTTCAAGTTTGATCCTAGCTTTTATTGCCGGGGGAATAAGTGCTATTTTCAACGTAGAAAAAATTTCATTAGGCGTCGCCACATTAATTGATGCAATCGTCATCTACTTGGACTACCTAATCATTTACCTAATTAACAATTGGATCAAAGCGCAGTTCATTCCTCTACTCATTTTTACATTCGTTTATATAATTGGTTATTTAATTATTTGGGCAATTATCTGCCACAAAGTTAAATCACAAGTATCTAGTATTAATCAGAAATTATAAAGAAAGGACGCTCTCGCACGAGGGTGTCCTTTTAGATTTGACAACAAAAAACGCTACCCACTCGGGTAGCACAAAACATAACAGAGTATCCTGATTTAAGTAGAGATCATCAAGATGCTTTTATTATAATACGTTTTTTACACCTTTTGTTAAAAAATATATAATAACTTAGATTATTTAACTATTTATTTTATATATTTTTTCTAATAATATTATTCGTTAGGATCTTCTTTAATGTTCTTCTTCCAGAAACTCATGATTAAACCTGCTACGATTGAACCAATGATAGTTGCTAAGAAGTAGAACAAGATATGGCTTGGACCACCGATGTTACCAGCAAGCGGTGATACCCACAGACCACCGTGAGGAGCTGGGACACCAACGTGCCACAAACCAACTAAGGCACCACCAACGGCTGAACCGATGATACATGAAGGAATTACGTGACCTGGGTCAGCTGCAGCAAATGGAATTGCACCTTCAGTAATGAATGAGAAGCCTAATACCCAGTTAGAAATACCTGCGTGACGTTCTTCTTCAGTGTACTTGTTCTTGAAGAAAGTAGTACCGATAGCAGTAGCAAATGGAGGAACCATACCACCAACCATTACGGCAGCCATCAAGATAGCAGCAGTAGTTGAGTGTGGGTCGTTAGCAAAGGCACCTGATGCAAAGACATATGCAGCCTTGTTGAAAGGACCACCCATATCGATTGACATCATACCTGCCAAGATAGTAGTAAGAAGTACCAAGTTACCAGTACCCATGCTGTTCAAGAAGTGGGTAATAGCAAAGTTGATTCCACTGAAGATTGGGTTAATGATGTAGAACATAATTGCTGCAATGAAGAGCAAGCCCAAAATTGGGTAGAACAACATTGGCTTCATACCTTCAACTGAGTGAGGTAAGTTAGCAAATAACTTCTTCAAGCCAACCATTAAGTAACCAGCGATGAAACCAGCGGCAATACCACCTAAGAATCCAGCTGGTGAAGTTGCGTGAGCTTGAACGTTAACTTGGAATTGACCGTTAGCAATAGAAGCCATGTAACCACCAACGAAACCTGGCATCAATGCTGGCAAGTCACCGATTGATTCAGCGATGTAAGCTGAAAGAACTGGAACCATGAAGGCGAAGGCTAAGTTACCTGCGTTGTTCAAGAAGATAAATGCAGGAGTCTTTGCACCACCACCGTAGTTTTCTACGATGAAGGAGATAGCCATTAAGATACCACCACCGATAACGAATGGAAGCATGTGGCTAATACCGTTCATTAAGTTCTTGTAAATACCTGCCCATACGCCTGGCTTTTCAGTGCTTGATGATGATTCTTCTGACTTGTCAGATGCACTTGCGTGGTAAACATCTGCCTTGCCATCCATAATGTCATCGATCAATTCGTCTGGCTTGTTGATACCATCAACAACTGGACGGTTGACTAAAGGCTTGCCGTCAAAACGTGGCATGTCAACTTTCTTATCAGAAGCAATGATGACACCTTTAGCACGCTTGATTTCATCAGGAGTTAACTTGTCCTTAACACCTTCTGAACCGTTGGTTTCGATTCTAACTTCGATGCCGCGCTTCTTACCTTCCTTAATCAAGGCTTCTTGAGCCATGTAAGTGTGGGCAATACCGTTAATACATGCAGTAACACCAACGATTAATGGCTTGTTGTCGTCATCGTCGTTCTTACCTTCTGCCTTAGCAGCTTCCTTAGCCTTCTTAGCTTCAGCTGCCTTCTTGTCTTCTTCGTCCTTCTTAGCTTCAGCCTTTTCGAAAAGATCGATAACTTCTTCAGGAGTCTTAGTAGCCTTAAGTTTTTCAACTAAGTCTGGATCAATTAACAAACCTGAAAGTTTTGCTAAAGCTTGAAGGTGAGTGTTATCAGCACCAGCTGGTGCAGTGATCATGAAGAATAAGTGAACTGGTTGACCATCAAGTGAGTTGTAGTCAATACCTTCCTTACTCTTGGCAAATAATACACGAGCCTTGTTGATTGACTTGTTACGTGCGTGTGGCATCGCAATTCCGCCGCCGATACCAGTAGTTGATTCATTTTCACGGTCCCAGATGGACTTGATAAATGCATCTTCGTCATTAACGATATCGGTTGCAACTTCAAGGTCTGCCATTTCTTTAATGGCATCTTCTTTGTTGGTAGCCTTAAGCTCCATAATCATGGATTCAGGGCTTAAAATGTCCTTAATTCTCATATTTCATTCCTCTCATTTAAAAATTAAGAAATTTGTTCAACCTTAATTTGTGGCAATACTGCATCGATTTGGCTCTTAACTGCGATGTCCTTAGTAAAGGCAGTAGCAGCACCACAAGCCATACCAATTCTGAAGCCTTCCTTAGGATCGCCAGTCTTGTAGTAAGTACCAACGAAACCAGCAATCATTGAGTCGCCGGCACCAACTGAGTTAACAGCAGTACCAACAGCACCCTTGGCGTGGTATACGTGGTCTTGAGTCAAGAGAAAGCCACCTTCGCCGGCCATTGAAACCATTACGTTTTGAGCACCCTTGTCAAGCAACTTTTGTGCGTATTCAAGCATTACATCGCTTGAATCAAAAGTTACGCCGAACAAGTCAGCTAATTCGTGGTGGTTTGGTTTAATTACTAATGGCTTGTATTCCAAGGTATCAAGAAGAGCTTGACCAGTAGTATCAACTACGAAGTCAGCACCAGCTTCCTTAATAGTTGGAAGAAGTGATTGGTAGAAATCAGTTGGAAGACTTGGAGTAAGTGAACCACTCATTACTACGATGTCACCCTTCTTCAAGTCGTTCAAACGATCCTTGAAAGCAGTGATTTCTTGGTCAGTAATGTTTGGACCAGCTGCGTTAATTTCAGTTTCCTTTTCTGCGTGGATCTTAACATTCACACGAGTGTTGTCTGAAATAGTAACGAAGTCACTTTCGATTCTCTTTTGGTTCAATTGACGAACCAATTCCTTACCGGTGAAGCCACCAACAAAGCCCCATGCAGTGTTGTCAACGTTCAATTGGTTAAGGATTTGAGAAACGTTAATTCCTTTACCCCCTGCTAAAAATGAATCATTGTTAGTTCTGTTAACTTCCCCGCGGTTGACTTTTTCTAATTGAAGAACATAGTCAAGAGCTGGGTTAACAGTTACTGTGTAAATCATCCTATTTTGCCTCCTCTAGGTTTATATCGGCAGGTAATGCCTTTTTTTGACTTGGTTTAAGCTTATTTGTTACCACAACAACGTCTTTAGTATTAGCGAATACGGCAAAGTTCCGTTCGCCAATCTTAGTGTTATCGGCTAAAACATAAGCATGTCTAGCTTGCTTAATCTCGGCTGTCTTGACTGCGGCTTCTTCGGGATCTGGCGTGGTTAAATTGCCGTTGGCTTCGATTCCGTTAGCTCCGACAAAACTAGCTGAGAAATTCATCGCCTTAATTTGACTCAAAGCAGTTTGACCAATCACGGCATGCGTGTCGTCTTTGACCTCGCCGCCGATTAGGAAAGTCTTGATTCCATGATTTAAACTGCATAACGCCGTTTCAACTCCGTTGGTGATGATCTTTACGTTAGGAATATCAGCTAGAAATGGAACCATCTCATAGGTTGTTGTTCCTGCATCGATAAAGACGTTATCACCTTGGTGAACGAAGTGTTCTGCTGCGTATTTAGCAATAGAAATCTTCACTTCATGATTCAAACTAAAGCGGACGTTCTGGGAAACATCACGCGAGAAATTCTTTACTGATTGGGCACCGCCATGAACTCGCTTGAGGATGCCATTCTTCTCCATTTGAATCAGATCACGACGGATAGTTGATTCAGATGTATCAGTTAAATCGCATAACTCGCTAACGCGGCACAATTCGTGCTGATTAACGTAATCTTCAATTAAGCTTTGGCGTTCTTGTGTCAGCATTATTTCTCACCTCGATAAATATTGTATTCGCTTTCTCCTCCAAAATCAATCATTTTTCTTCAAAAAGCGTCATTTTTATTTATTATCGTTCAATAAAATTCATTTATATGCAAAAAAAGATGCCGTTTTTTGATTGAAACGACATCTTTTCTTCGTCATTTGGAATTATTCTTAGTCATTTTGGGTGTTTTGACTAAGAACGTATTTAGTATTTTTCCCTTTTCCAACTGATTGGATCTTTTTTCATCTCTTAATTGCTTTAAATTACGTTGAATCGTTGTCTGACTATACTATGGAATCAATTCCACAAGTTCAGCACGAGAAAGCGGACGAAGTTGTTGTTGTAAAGTCTTTAGAATCAATTTATCTGCTTTCAGCTCTTTGTGATTATGAACCAAGCCAATTCTTTCAATTAAATCACGATATGCTTTTACTACTACACCCAAATAATAATTAACAAACGGTGCATAGTCATTTTGATTTTCATTCCAACCAACAGAGCTTGCAGCTAAGACATCATAATAGCTCTCTTTACTATCTTCGATGATTTTTTCTAAACTGATATACTTACCCACTTCCCAACCTGAGCGATACATTGTTAATAGCATAAGTAAACGTGACATTCTACCATTTCCGTCACGGAATGGGTGAATTGAAACGAAATCAAAAACGAATGCCGCCGATAAAACTAATGGTGAAATTTCTCCACGCTCAAAGGCTTCATTATATTGTTTGCAAAGTCCGTCAATTAATTCTGGCACTAAAAAAGCATCTGGTGGATTAAATCTAACCTCTTCATGTCCGTCTGCATATTTAGCAATAATTTTATTATTGATATCTTTAAAATGCCCGCCCCAGGAATCGCCGGCATACTTGAACAACATATTGTGCATGCTTAAGATAGTATTCTTAGTAATTGACATGTAACGATAATTTTCGTGAATTAAACTCAGCACATCACGGTAACCTGCAATTTCACGTTCATCACGATCACGTGGCTCTACCTTGTCAGATATAATCTTATTCAACCGTGAATCTGAGGTATAAATACCTTCAATTCGGTTAGAAGAATCTGTACTTTGAATTTTAGCTACATTGGATAGTTTTTCTAATTCTTTACGATAATATTTTTCAAAGTTACTAGTTTCACCATATAGCTGATAAATAGTAGTTAATTTATTAATCAAGGTATGACTAGGTTGGAAATTATTCAAAAATTCACCTTCATTCTTTATCATTTTAAGTATTTTGACTAAGAAAACGACTACGATTCTTAATGAAAAACATCGAATCAACTTTGAAATTGATTCGATGCTTTTTTAACCTTTAAATAAAAATACTGCATATATCCAAAATATTCAGCAACAATTGACGCCAATATGCTTACGAAAAATGAGAATATACCTTAGTAGATTTCCTGGTAAATCTTAGTTGATAACCATCTGATGTTTTGTGTCGCATTACCTGGGGAATAGTAGATAACCAAGTTAGTGCAATTACTATGGCGATTATCATAATTATATTGTTCATTTTACTTTTCTCATCTTAAAATATCTGATACCCGTGTAACTTACCCAGATCAACAAGATAGTAATAACAGCACTCAATTTCCAAGTTGTACCGTTACCAGTAATACTAAAAATTGCAACAATTAGTGCAATAACAGAAAAAATCACAGCACCAGCACATTGTCTTTTAGCTTTTTCCAACATGATCTATCCCTCGACTTTCCTATCTAATGGTGATTAATCCGCAAAATATACCTTCAATAAACCAATTTAGAGTTTCATTTGAAAAAATTGCTTTTACCACATCAACTGAACCCCAATTAGATAATAAGGAAATCGCAGCCCCAGTCACGACAAATAATAAACCTGTGCCAACAACTTGAGGAGCTAACTTCAATACTTTCTTTTGCCATGGAATCTTTGCATCTCCTGTCTTATTAACGGCTAAACTAGCAGAAACTGCAGCACCTAATATCAGACCCATCGGAATTCCAATTGCAATGGAAATAATAATCTGATAAATCTCAAGTGAACCTGAATGGTTAAGATACATTAAAGCCAGTAAAATAAGCGGTCCAACTAACACGCCTAGTCCCATGCCCTTAATAATTCTTTTGTTTTCACGGGCAAATTTTTCGTTATTCATTTTGGTTACCTCAAGGAATTTCTTTTTCATTTCTAATTAAACAAATCCGAAAAGTTAGTCGGAATATTGTTGTTCTTGGCGAAGTATTTCTTGAATGCATCCCCAAGCTTAATTGATCTCTATCCCTATTCTCTAGCCAATCATGCACAGCAAAGAATGCTGTAACGGCATAATTAACGGCTAAAACGATCAATAAGCCAAGTACAATATAAATTAAGTACAGCATTGACCTTTCCTCCAATTTAGTGATTATTTCCCTGGAAATAATCTTTCATCTTTCTAAATCAATCATATCCCTATCATTTATTTAAAGGGCAAAACTGTCCAATTCTGTCATTTATCGGACCGATTTGGCATTTTATTCTTCATCTTTTTTATAAACTAATAAATCCCCTGGCTGGCAATCCAAGACTTCACAGATCTTGCTCAATGTGTCAAAACGAACGCCGTGCGCCTTCCTTGTCTTTAGAATTGACAGGTTAGCCGGCGTTATGCCAACTTTCTCTGCCAGCTCTTTTGAAGACATCTTTCGCTTCAAGAGCATAAAATTTAGAGTTACCTCAATCATCCTTACCAACCTTTCTAAATAATCGAATCTGCATCCTCTTGAACTTTTATTCCGTATTTGAATACCAAGTAGACTACGTATAGTACTGCTAGGAAAAGTAATCCAGTTGTCACACTACTTGGGTAAAGTACATTATTCGAGTATTTAATGAACCAAGCGCGATGTGTCATAAGCATAATAAAATCTACTATTAAAAAAATGGTATATCCAGCAACTGAAATTAGTAATTTCTTGAGTAAATTCGAATTACTAATAGCAAAGTAAACTTCTTGTTTGATATTCTTAATAATTAATCTAGCATATCGACAGATCAAAAAAGCCGTAATGCTCATCATAATCATTAAGAGTAACATAACTATTAATACTCCAACATAGCTATCAACTGATATATCGTAATACAGTAAAAAAGGCCGTGCATCCCTGCACGGTCTTCTCATCTTATCTCAACTATTTTATAACGTATTTGCCGTTCTTGTACTTAAATACAACCTTCTTGTTAGGCAATTGAACCGTAATTCTGCGATATACAGGACCAAAGCCGTGCTTTTCAAGCTTAACTTTCACACTACCGTCCTTATTTACCTTAACTTCGTACAAGTTGTATTCGCCCTTTTGGTACTTGAAGTCAGTTCCGTTATCTTGATAGTGAACGTACTTACCCCTTTTACCAAATAATCTAAAGGTCATGCTTTCGTCTGGTTCATCAGAGATGTGACTAACTTCCTTACCCCATGGCAAGATAGTGTTCTTCTTGATAAACAGTGGCAACTTATCAATTGGTGCATCAACCAAAATCGTGGTCTTTCCAGCATGTTCAACGCCGTTCCAGAAGTCAATCCATTTTCCTTTTGGCAAATATACGGCGCGCTTAGTTTGACCTTCTTGAACAACTGGGGCTGCCAAAATGTCCTCGCCCACCATATATTCATCATTCAAGTTATACACTTGTGGATCATTTTCATAATTCAAGACAAGTGGACGCATGATTGGCAAGCCTGTCTTAGTTTCACGATAAAATTCATCGTAAAGATATGGAATGAAGCGGTAACGAAGCTTCAAGTATTTACGGTAAATTGACAAAGTTGGTTCGCCAAATACCCATGGCTCTTGTGAACGAGTACCTAAAGCCGCATGGTTTCTGTACAATGGGCTAAATAATGCGCCTTCAATCCAACGGGTAAGCAATTCTGGAGTTGTATCTGCGCCAAAACCACCGATGTCAGTTCCGGCAAAGCTAAAGCCACTCATCCCTAAGTTACATAATTGCGGAATCATCATCTGCACATGTGTCCATAAACTTTGGTTGTCACCTGTCCACACTGTGGAAAACTTTTGCGTTCCAGCATAAGCTGCACGCGTAATGACAAATGGACGCTTGCCCGAATATTTCTTCAAACCTTCATAAGTTGCCTTAGCCATATTGTGACCATAAACATTGTGCATCTTCTTATGAGTCGAAGCTTCTTCTTCATTATGGAATATAACGTCTTGTGGAATTTCGCCCTTAAATGAAGCTGGCTCGTTCATATCATCCCAGATACCAGCAACACCCAAGTCAACCAAGTACTTGCAATTCTTAGCCCACCATTTGCGGACTTCTTTACGACCGAAGTCTGGAAAGACAGCATCCCCTGGCCAAACTTGGTTAACATAAACCGTACCATCAGGAGCTTTTACAAAGTAGCCCTTCTCAATTCCTTCTTGGTAGATCTTGTAATCATGATTATCTTTCTTCACGCCGGGATCGATAATTGTGATAATTCTGAAGCCAAGCTTGCGCATCTTTTTAACAAAATCAGCCGGCTTTTCATAAGTATCTTTTCTCCAAGTGAAGACGCGGTAGCCATTCATGTAGTCGATATCTAAGTGAATTACATCGCAAGGCAAGTCATACTTACGCAAGTTTTCCGCAATCTTCTCAACTTGCTTTTGGCTGACACTATAGCCCCAACGTGATTGTTGGTAGCCTAAAGTCCACTTTTGTGGCATTGGCACACGGCCCGTCAAATAAGTGTAGTTGGTAATAACTTCCTTGAGTGAATCACCACCGATGATGTAGTAGTCGATGTTACCGTCAACTGCGGAGTAGTAGTAATAGTCGTTGCTCTCCTTACCTAAGTCGATGTGGTTGCGGTAAGTATTGTCAAAGAAAATTCCGTATGGGTGCTTATTTTTCAGACCAAGCAAGATCGGAATTGACTTGTACAAACGCGTAAAGCTTTCGACTTGTGGGTCTGGATTATCGGTGTTCCAGTTGTCATAAGCATAGTGACGCTTGTTAATAAAGCCCGTCTTGTCGCCCAAGCCGTAGAATTGTTCATCGTCTGCAAGTGACTTAACAATTTCGTAGTAATCCTTGTCGTGTGCACCAAGCAAATTCTTAACGTCATGGCCTTCGGATTCCGCCAATTTCAGATGTTCCTCGTCCATTTGACGATCGATTGGCGTACGCTTCTTACGATAATCGAGAATTAATGGATTGCCCTTTTCATCGTAGACATCGATCTTCTCGTCATCGTAGATCTTAACGGTAAGTTTAGCCGTTGATAATTCGACGTGGCCATCTTTTTCCTTAACTTTAAAGTCAGTCTTGATTGATTTATCGCCATCAATAGCATAAGAGTTGCTGGCGTTGCCGCGATCTTGAAAGATACGCACGATTTCTGGCGTGATCACCGTCAAAATCAACGGCTTGTTGTCATAATTTACAGTAAGTTTTTGTCCGTCTTGAGTAAAATTGATAAGTTTGTTAACCATAATTTACCTCTATTTAAATCAAAGCTATGTATTCGTTTTCAATTTTAACACAATAAGTTTATACAACTGTCTTTCAAGCAACGAAAAAAGCTAGCAAATTTGCTAGCTGATAAGTCTAATTGAATATGTCTGACATTTTTGTCGGAATATTATTATTTTTGGCAAAATACTTTGTCAACTACCCTAGACTGAAGTCTAGGGCTTAGTGGCTCGTTAGCTTGCGCTA
>ERZ791753.291-NODE-291-length-53607-cov-6.509318_pt1 | contig 53607 bp, 51 predicted proteins | sample MGYA00509951_ERZ791753 | MGnify/ENA primary metagenome ERZ791753 (study PRJEB30046, sample SAMN00792026) | human gut metagenome | study: EMG produced TPA metagenomics assembly of the A metagenome-wide association study of gut microbiota in type 2... | reverse complement strand
AAATATTAATATAAAATTCGCTATTTAATCAGATATGTGTGCATAATTAATACCATATTTTTCATAACATTAAACATCAATTAAACAAAATAATAATAGCTGTCAAATAAGCTGCTCATCTATGAAAATATCCTATTCCACAGTAAAAAAAAAAAGAAATAAATTTTAAGAAAAGCATCTTAAAATTTATTGGCTGGCCCAAAGGCCGTGTAAGTTACAGAATTCCCTTGCAATTGCTTCATTTGCAGCAAGTAAATCTGCATCAACAGTAAATGTAGCTTTTGGAACATCACCTGGTTTGAAATGTTTGATATATCTTTCATCACCAACGATTAATTCAACAAATTGGATGAAATGGTCATCGTCCATCGGATGTTGAACTTCACCAACAGCAACTGTAACTTCGTTCCCATCAACTGATATAACCGGAACATGTTTAGGAGCTTTATCTCCTTCAGTTTGAGGTTCGATTATATTTTTAGAAGAGTCACAGCAAGCTTTTTCTTCGTGTGCATCTACTAAAACTTCAACTATGCTTCCGCAGTCTTCACATTTGAATATTTTTCCATATTCTACCATACAAACATCTCCTCATAATAATTTAAAGAAAGTTTATATTTTAAAGTATATAATACTATTGATTATTTTCACAATATTAATAAACTCGTGATTATTTTTTAATATTCAAATAGCTTGGCGGTTTAACTTTTTAAAAGATTAACGCCACCACTTGCCAATCAAGGAAAATTATGATTGTAAATCCTGAACAAGTTTAATTAGACTTTTCATAATAGTTATCAATAGCTGCCTTAAGTGCATCTGCAGCCAAATTGGAACAGTGCATTTTAACTGGTGGAAGACCGTCCAATTCTTCTGCAACATCATTACGGCTAATTTTTAATGCTTCTTCCAATGTTTTGCCAATAGCTATTTCAGTAATCATACTGCTTGTAGCAATAGCTGCTCCGCAACCGAAGGTTTGGAATGAAATATCTGTGATAACGTCATCCTTAACTTTAATATAGATAGTCATCAAATCCCCGCAGGTTGGGTTTCCTACTGTTCCTACTCCGTCAGGATTTTCCATTTCTCCTGAATTTCTTGGATTTGCAAAATGATCCATAACTTTTTCACTGTACATATTTAACACCTTAATTTATTTACTTTGACCCATCATTTCTTCATATTTTTCATCAGAATTCCATAAAGGAGACATTTTCCTTAAAGTAGCTACTGACTCTTTAATTGCTTCTACTAAACCGTCAACATCATCGAAGTGAGTTTGGGAACCTAAAGATATTCTTAAGGAACCATGTACATCAACATCATCAAGATTAAGAGCTTTTAATACAGGAGATGCTTCTAAAGTTTTAGATGAACAGGCTGACCCTGTTGATGCCTGATATCCTTTTGCATCTAAAAGGAGGATTAATGATTCTCCTTCAATAGATGAGAATCTGAAATTAATGACATTAGGCAGTCTTTCATTCCTATCACCATTAAGATAAGATTTAGGAACTGCATCCAATACTTTTTCAATAATTTCATCTCTTGTTTTAACTAATCTTGCATAATTTTCTTCCAGATTATTATTAGCTATTTCACATGCTTTACCGAATCCAACAATACCTGGAACATTTTCAGTACCTGACCTGATTCCTCTTTCCTGGCCACCACCATGAATAAGAGGAGTTATTCTAACACCTTTTTTAATATATAATGCTCCAACACCTTTTGGACCATGGACTTTATGAGATGATAAGGATAATAAATCAACGTTCAATTCTTCAACATCCACTTTAACTTTACCGAATGTCTGGACTGCATCAGTGTGGAAAAGAATTTTACTTTCTCTGGCTAGTTTACCAATCTCGGCAATTGGCTGAAGAGTACCAATTTCATTATTACCATGCATAATGGTAATTAAGATTGTTTCTGGAGTAATCGCATCTTTAACATCCTCTACTTTTACAATACCGTTTTCATAAACCGGCAGGTAGGTTACTTTGAAATCTAAAGTTTCAAGGAAATGGAGTGTTTCTTTAACTGCAGGATGTTCAATTTCAGAAGTGATAATGTGGTTTCCTTTACCTTTTAATTTTAAAGCAATCCCCTTAATAGCTAAATTATCAGATTCTGATCCTCCACTAGTGAATATTATTTCTTTAGGATCTGCATTAATTGCATCAGCCACTCTTTGTCTTGCTTTATCTAAACCCTTTTTAGCTTCGCGGCCAACAGAGTACAAAGTAGACGGATTTCCATAGGCTTCCCTGAAATAAGGCTCCATTTCGTTTAGTACTTCCTCACTAACTGCAGTAGTTGCTGAATTATCCAAATACATCTTATAATCTCCTTTTTATTTTTTATTAAAATTTAAATTTTATCTAAAGCACGTGAAAGATCATCAATCAAGTCATCTGCATCTTCAAGACCAATAGATAACCTTACAAAGTCCGGTGTAACACCAGTAGCCAATTGTTCTTCTTCTGAAAGTTGCTGATGAGTAGTACTTGCAGGATGTATTGCTAAACTTTTTGCATCACCAATATTTGCAAGAAGAGAGAATAATTCCAAGTTATTGATGAATTCCTTACCTGCTTCCTCACCGCCTTCAATACCTACACCTAAAATACCTGCATAATAACCGTTTAAGTATTTTTTAGCAGTTTCATGTGAAGGGTGAGATTCCAAACCAGGATAACTTACCCATTTAACTTTAGGATGTGATTCCAAGAATTTAGCTACTTTTAAAGCATTTTCAGAATGTCTTTTTACTCTTACATCCAAACTTTCAAGTCCTTGTAAAAACAGGAAACTGTTAGTTGGTGCCTGAGTTGATCCCAAATCACGTAATAATCTTGCTCTGGCCCTTAAGGTAAAAGCTATATTTCCAAGTTCCGGAACATCACCAAATGCATCCCAGAATACCAATCCGTGATAACTTGGATCAGGTTCTGTAAATTGAGGGAATTTACCATTACCCCAATTGAATTTACCTGAATCTACAATGTATCCCCCAATGGAAGTTCCATGACCTCCAACATATTTGGTTGCAGATGCTGCAATAACATCAGCACCATGTTCCAAAGGTCTTACCAAACCGACACCAATTGTATTGTCTACAATTAACGGGATGTCATGACTGTGAGCAATTTCAGCTAAAGCTTCAAAATCAGGCACATCCAGTTTTGGATTGCCTATAGATTCACAGTAAATTGCTTTGGTTTTATCAGTAATTGCATCTTCAAATGCCTGCAAATCACTTGAATCCACAAATTTAACATTTCTTGCCAAATCTTTAAAGGTGTAATCAAACAGCTGGTAAGTTCCGCCGTAAAGATTATCTGCAGATACGATTTCATCACCTGGAGATGTAATGTTTAAAATTGCATAAGTAATTGCTGCAAGACCGCTTGAAGTACCTAATCCAGAATTACCTCCTTCAATAGCAGCTATTCTCTTTTCAAATACTTCAGTTGTTGGATTAGTTAATCTGGAATAAATTTGACCAAATTCCTGTAATCCAAACCTCCTTGCTGCTTCTGCAGCGTCCTTAAATACATATGAGCTTGTTTGATAAATCGGTACAGCACATGCTCCAGTAACCGGATCCGGTTCTTGACCTGCACGTACACCTAATGTGGATGATTTGTATTGTCTTTTTTCTACCATATAATCACCTGTAATTTTTTTAAATTTAATATTACTACACTATAACATATATTTTTAAAAATCCCATATTTTTTTACCCCTTCTAAACTAAATATGATGAATATTATGATTTTCAATATAAAATATATCACATGTTATAATGCTATATAACAATAGTTATTTAACATATATAAATGTTTTGGGTAAACCTAAAAATACAATTTACGAAAAACTAAATGAAATTATAATGCGTGTTATAATATCATATAACAATAGACATTTAAAGTATATAAAGGTTTTTATTAAAAAAAGTAAAAGAGAATTTGAAATCCTCTTTTTTAAGCAATTGTAATGTTGTTTCCGATTTGGTATTCGTTCCAGATTGATGTTATGATGTATTTGCCTGGGTTTAAGCGTATATTCAGGCTGGCCATACCGTTTTCATCTGTTGTTCTGTGGTAGAATACTCCGTTTACATTAAATGATATTTTCTGATTAGCCAATGGATTTCCCTGACCGTCAAGTGTTTGTGCTGTGAAGCTGCTGCCGTCCATGTATTTCATGACCAGATCTTTTGTAACAAGAGTAGGCAGTACTTTAACATTGTTGGATACTCTGCATCCTTCGTATTCTGCTGTTACAATGTAGTCTCCAGGACGTAATTTAATGCCTAAACTTACAATTCCATTTTCATCAGATACTCTGTGGTAGAATACTCCGTTGATGTTAAAGCTTACTTCCTGACCTGCTGCAACTTTACCGTCTTTACCGATTACCTTAAGAGTATATTTGGACTCATTTAAGTAATATTTAACCAAATCAGAGTTATCAACAAGCAATGACTTGACAGTAACCTTATTAGAGTTTTCCTCACCGGTAACCAAGTTATAATTGGTTATTATATACTCTGCCGGAAGCAATTTGATATTTAAAGTAGCTATACCTTCACTGTTGGTAATTTTAGTATAGAAAACACCATTGATATTAAACTTAACCGCAGCATTTGCCAAAGGATTACCATTACTGTCCAAAAACAAAGCAGAATACTGAGTTGCATTTCTAAACATTTTAACAATATCACAACCAATAACCGTAGATTTAATTGTTATATTACATTTAACAGAGATATTGTTGTAATTTAAAGTTCCATTAAACAGTACTAATCCTTCATATACTCCGGGCATTAAGTTAAGTGCCATTGAAGCAGTTCCATTATTATCAGTAATTTTAGTATACTTTACACCATTAATTACAAATATTAAAGTTTCATTAGCTATTGGATTGCCTTTATAATCAGTTAAAACAGCTATAAATCTAGTTCCATCTTTATAAAACATGACAATGTCATCTGCTTTTAAGTTAACATTTTTATTAATATCTACAGTCATGTTAAGTTGTTTAACAGAATTAAGATATTTGTCATCTCCTGAATAATACACAACAACATCATAAGTACCATCATCTAATACATCAGTGATAATTTTAGCAGTTCCATTAACTACAGTCACATTATACTTTTTATTTGCAACAATTATTGTAACATTTCCTGTTGCATCTTTTGGTAAGATTACAGTTATTGTAGCATTTTCTCCACTTTGAACTTTGGAAATATCAACATCAACATCATATTTAGCTATTTTACCTACATTAAATGAAGTTATGTTCTTGCTGGTTCCATAATTAATATCTCCACTATATTTAACTACAACATCATATTTACCTGCAGTCAAGTCACTTACAATTAAACTGGCTTTACCATCCTTAATATTAACAGTAGTATTTTTATTGTTAACACCAATAATCACACTACCTGTTGCATTTTTATTGACAAATACATCAATTGTAGCATTTTCACCTACAACAATATCATCAACATTGATTAAAATAATTGAGGTTTCTTTAGCTACAATAACTTTAATATTAAATATTTCATCACCAGATTCTACAGTAATTGTATCATTGTCAGATATTGTGTAATTAACACAAGCTACATTATTAATAACTTTAGCCAAATTATCTGATAATGTGCCATTAATCGCACTAAATTTAACATTAAATTCCGGAAGAGCTTTAGTTAAATCATAAAGTTTTCCATCTTTTCCATGATATTTATCAAATGAAACTTTTATAAGTTGATTTCCTGTGATATTTTCAATAATGTCTGGAATTACACTCATAACAATCCAATTTGAAACATCCACATCCTCACATGAAGTATATTCATCCCATTGACCTGCACCAACTAATCTTGAAGGATCATTATTAGTTCCCCACCAGTTGTATTGTGCATTAGCAGACGGATTATATCCATAATTATAAATTACATAATTGGAGGAAGCATTTTCCAATAATACTGAATAATGAATGTTTAAATTACCATAATTATAAATTGCATTTCCATAATAGCCATTACCTGCAGCATTATTTTCAAATATTGAATTTAATATGTTTACATCACCTCTAGCTAAAATAGCTCCACCATCTCTAGCAGCTGCATTATCTCTAAATGTAGCATTAGTTATATTTGATTTAGAACTTAAAGAAAATAGAGTAATAGCTCCCCCATTTCCCAATATGACATTATTAGCTTCAAAAATAGAGTTTTCAACTATAAGATCCCCATTGGAAATATAAACAGTTCCCAATCTTGCAATATTGTTAGTAATATTGGAATTGAATATTTTTACAACACCTGATGTAGAATAAACAATCCCATACGAGGAAGTGCCTGAAGCGATATCATTGCCGGATACAGTTGAATTAATTAATACAAGATTATTGCTGTTGTATATTAATCCATGCCCCATATTATGGATTATTTTAGAGTTCTTAATTGCCATTACTCCGGTATTGTAAATTGCACTCATAGTATTAGCTAAAGCATCAGTTATTTCATTATCATAGATGCTTATATTATTTAGTGTAAAATTAGCTCCTAAATTATATATTACACAACCAAAATTGCTTTTTGCTTTTGTTAGTTCCAAATTAGCTAAATTAATAACAGCAGATTTATTTGTTGTAGAAATTATTTTGCCGCCATTATTGGCATCAATAATGACTTTACCTGAACCAATTATATTTACTGATTTGGTTATTTCCAGTCCATCTTCCAAATAGGTTCCAGGTGCTATGTAAATTGAAGATCCGTCACTTACTAACTCCAAAGCTTTTTTGATTGTAGCTACAGGACTGTCTTGACTGCCATTGTTTTCATCATTACCTTCTGCAGATACCCAAATATCTCGTTTAACCTCTTTTATAATGACATCAATGACGGAACTTTGATTAGCAGACTTTACAACAATTTTATTGCTGTTTCCTACAGTATATGAAAAAGTAGCTAATCCGTCAACAGTGTTTAAAATATTTCCATCAAAATCAATTGTTGTTTCAGGAATATGTTTTGTTAATGTATGAATTTTACCATCAACATTCATATAATGGTTAAAATCAACATCAACAGTTACTATTTCTCCTTTTTCACCAGAAATACTTTCAGGAGCATTCATTATTACCCAATTTTTAATATCCTTTCCTGCTGGTGTGTTAGTTCCCCACCAATTATAATCTAGAGAAATTACAGATTCACCACCTTCTTCAATACTTACATAATCAGCAAATCTGTTGTTAGTGATAATACAATAATCTGCATTTAAAGAAGACCCGTCTCCAAGATAAAAAATACTGTTTTTAAGGTTATTTTCATCAACAATAGAATTTGACATCTTTAAAATAGTATTTTTAGAAATTGAAATTAAATATCTGCTGTTTACATTGTTTATTACAGTGTTAACAATATCGACAGAACCTGAAGAAAGATACAAAACTCCCAAATCAGTATTAACACTGCTGAATGTACAGTTATATATTTTAATATTATTTCCATATACTTTTAAAACTGAAGAACCATTATTTTGTGAAAATATAATGTTATTAAATTCCACATTATCTGCTTTGCAGATAAATGCATTATTAGTCAAAATAACTTTGCCTAAACCTGTAATGGATACTTCCTTATTTATTGTTATCTGACCTTGAGAATAATTTCCTTCCATAATATATATTGTAGATGAATTTTTAGCCAGTACAATTGCTTTAGCTATTGTAGCTACCGGAGAGTTTTCACTGCCGTCATTTGCATCATTACCCTCAGCTGACACCCAAATAGCATCAATGACTTTGGAAATAATATTAATTGTGGCTGTTTGATTACCTGATTTTACAGTGATTGTATCATTATTATTTACAGTGTATGAAACACTAGCTATTCCATTAACACTAGCTGCAACATTGTTTAATAAAGTTCCGTTGACTGCGCTGAATTTAACAGTAATTGGAACATTTACATCCAAATCATAAATTTTACCGTTTGTATCTGTATAATGATTGAAATATACTTCTACATCAATTGTTTTACCTTTTTCAGCAGTTATATTCTCAGGTGTAGTCATTATAATCCATTTACTGATTTTATCATCAGACACACTATTATTTCCCCACCAGTTATAATCCAGAGTAACTGCAGCATTTCCTGATTTAACATTGAATATTTTGTTAAATTTATTATCAACAATACTGGAATATGCCACATTAAGAGTATTTCCATTAGTAAGCTGGAAAATTTCACTTTCTAAAGCATTTTCAGCAGCATTATTTGAAATTACACTATTTTCAATATTGATATTGGCATTTGCACTTGATCCGTAAATAAGATATTGGCCGTATCCTGTAGAAGTCATGCCAACAGTATTATTCACAATTATAGTATTTAGGATATTTAATTTACTTCTTGACTCAATAACTGATTGCATTGGACCTGATGAACCTCTAATAACCGTATTATTTAAAGTTACAACTGCATTTTGATTATCAATATAAAATATTCCTCTTAAATATGCATACTTACTGTTTTCTGCAACATTATCAGCTAATTTGGAATTTGAAATAGTTAATCCGTCAAAAATATACTCACCACTTCCGGAAATATAGATAATAGATGATCTGGAAGCAGTTCCAACTACATTTTCAAAAGTACAGTTTTTAATTTCTGCATTTGCAGTAGTGCCTATATTCATAGCACCATATCTAGCACCAATATCTCTAAAAGTACAGTTAATTATTTTAAGACTACCATCACCTTCAATATATAAAGCTGCAGATTTTGTTTCTTCAGATATTAGATTTACAAAAGTAATATTAATAAATTCCAGATTATTTCCGTTTTCAGTACATGAAAATACACGGTTTCCGATTCCCCTTACAATAACTTCACTGCCCTCACCAACAAATGACAATGTTTTATTGATTTCCAAAACTTTTTGAGAATATTCCCCATCCATTATATGAATAGTGTAACCGGATTTAGCTAATTCTATAGCTTTGGTTATGCTGGCTAATGGTCTGTCTTTACTGCCGTCATTAGTATCGCTACCTGTAGCTGCTACCCATAACTCATCAATACTTCCGTCAAGATTAATTTTAATATTTTTAGTATTGGAATCTTTAATTAAACCTTTACCAACACTTAAAGCTGCAACACCATTAGCTTTGGGACTTATGCCAACACTTGCAGTACCGTTTTTAATAGTTATGGTACTCTGATTTACACTGGCATATTTTTCATCAATACTTACATTAAGGTCAAATACTGGTAACTTTGTATTGTTAAACACAATCTGATAATCAGAATCTCCAAAAATAGTATTATTACCCACAATACTTAGTTTAGCTACTGTAAAATTACATTTATACAGTATTCCCACAGAACCATAGGTAGCTGCATTTGTACCCCAGTAATTATCTCTGCAGCTTTTAATATATTCAATATTTACATGATTAATATTGTTTATAAAAATATTATTGTCAATTGTGTTTACATTTAATCCATTTTCAAGCAATGCATTGGAAATATTGTTATTCATTATTACATTATTATTTATAAAAACAGAATTATATCCGCTGACTCTGAATATGTTAGTTGCATTGTTATTAACAAAATAAGAATTAGTTACAGTTAATGAACCTCCATCGGCCCATATTAAACTTTTATATCCTGAATTTTGAAAAGTAACATTATCCAGAACAAGATTACCTCCATTTTGATAAATTATTCCTTTATCATCTGCATTATAATTCAAATCAGTTATTATAATGTTTTTTAAAGTTAAAGTGCCTTTATTAACAGCAAACAACCTTACATCTTTGGAATTACTGCCACTTATTATATGTGATGCTCCATCAATAGTTGTATCTTTATTAATTATAATACCTGATGATAAAGAACTGTCAGCTGAAGAATCATATTTATGATCTTTATCTAAAATTATGTTTGAATTGGCTTGAATATTCGAATTCAAATCACTGAATGTTCCAGCATTCCCCGGAGCAGTTAAAACACTGCCGGAATATGTGGAATTAACCTGCAAGTCATCACTATATCCAACATTATTTAAATCTTCATTAGCACTAACCAATGAAATGGAAAATGTTAAAATAATCATAATGACTAAAATAAATCTTTTTTTAATCATCATATTCCCCCTTAATTTCTTTAAATTACTTGTACGAAACTTAAAGTTTTTTTATTGGAATAAAATACTCTTTAAGTTTATTCAATATATTTATAATACATGCATATTTATGATTTATCAAAATATTTTGAGCAAGTCAAGAAAAATGTTGCAAAACACAATAGTTTAAATATAACACAAACATAAAATTACAATTATAGGAGAGTGTAAAATTATGAAAACAGTAGCAATCGTAGGAAGTCCTAGAAAAGATGGAAACTGTGATGTTTTAGTAAACAAATTATTGGAAAAAATTGATGGTGAAAAAAGTATTTACTATCTTAATGAACTGGATATCGGTTTTTGTAAAGCCTGTCAGGCTTGTCAAAAAGGTGACTGTGTAAAAGATGATGATGCAAGAAAAATCATCACAGAAATGCTTGAAGCAGATTTATTCATTTTCTCAAGCCCGATTTACTATGGTCAAATGAGCGGACAGGCAAAAACATTAATTGACAGATTCTATCAGGTCTCACAAAATCCTGATAAAACTTTAGAAGGTACAAAAGTAATAGAAATATTTACCCAAGCTCAACCAAGTGATGCATTTGCAGCATACATTGATTCAATGAAAGTTATACCGTTTGGATACATGGGTATGGAAATTGTCGATACCATTGTTGCAAAAGGAGCTGCCGGAAAAGGTGACGGATTAGAAGAAGCTATTGCACAAATAGAAAAAATAGGAGATAAATTATAAATCTCCTTCTAATCACTTATTTCATAACCTAAATCAGTTAACTGATTTCTTATTTTATCAGACAATTCATATTGTTTGTTATTTCTTAATTCCTGTCTGACATCTGAAATTAAAGTTAATAATTCATCAGAAGATCCACTGTCTTTTAAATCAAAATCAATACCTAAAATAAAACCGACATCATCTAAAAATTCACGAACAGCAAAAACATCTTCATCAGCTAAAGAATCAATTTCACTTTTGGAATCATTTATTAATCCAAAGATAGCTGCAATAGCTTTTGGAGTGTTGAAATCATCATCCATACTTTTAAAGAATTCTTCTTTAGCTATTTTTAATGGAGCATAATCAGAAGTGACATTTTCTATGATTTCACATTCTAATGATTCATAATATTTTTTAATTTTATCCAGACTTTTTTCAGACTGGTGAAGTGACTCTTTTGAAAAGTCAATAGGACTTCTGTAATGGGTAGACAATACAAAAAACCTGAATACATCAGCATCATATTCTTTAAGCAACTCACGAATTGTGATGAAATTATTTAAAGATTTGGACATTTTTTCTCCGGAAACATTTAAAAATCCTGTATGTAACCAGTAACGTACCATCGGACTTTTTCCACTAACTGCTTCCATTTGAGTAATTTCCGCTTCATGATGAGGGAATATCAAGTCAAGTCCTCCACCATGAACATCATATTGTGGTCCGAAGTAGTATTCAGTAATAGCTGTATCTTCAATATGCCATCCAGGTCTTCCTTCACCCCATGGAGAGTTCCATACCGGTTCATCGACATTTTCTCTTTTTTTCCATAAAGCAAAATCAATTGGGTTTTTCTTAGTGGTTTTAGCTATTTCCCTGTGGGATTCCAATTCTTCAATGTTTCTGTTTGATAATTTTCCAAATTCCTCAAAATTATCTATTCCAAAATAAACTCCATCTTCGGTTTCATAAGCAAAACCTTTATCAATTAATCTTTGAATTTGGTCAATTATTTCGCCCATGTGGTCAGTAGCTCTTGCGAATAAATTAACGCCTGTAACATTTAATTTATTCATGTCTTCAATATATCTTTTTTCAAACTTCCTGGCTATATCTCCAGCCGGAATTCCTGTTTCTTTTGATCTTTTAATTATCTTATCATCAACATCAGTGATATTTTGAATATAGAATACAGTATAACCCTTATATTCCCAGTATCTTTTTATTGTATCAAAAGAAATGTAAGTTCTTCCATGACCAATATGAGCATCATCATAAACAGTAGGTCCACAAACAAATAAATTAATTCTATTATCATTCATGGTTTCAAAAGTTTCTTTACTACGAGTTAAAGTAGAATAAATTTCCATAAAATACCTCAAAAAAAGCAATAATTAATAAATGAAGGCAAGCTAGGGATTTGAACCCCAGTATCATGGTCTGCAGCCACGCACCTAAGCCGCTCGGTCAGCTTGCCACAAAAAATAAAACAGTAATTAATAGTTTGACTATTATTACATATATAGTTTACTATTTACATTCAGTAACTTCAGAACCTAAACAACCCTGACAGTCTTCATCAAGATCATTCTTATCAATGTTTAATTGTTTTAAAACATCTCCAATTTTAATATGTTTACAAATGGAACATGTTCTACCAATTATTTCAGTTTTTTTAGCTTCACCATTACGTAACTGAACAGCTAATTCCTTAACCATTTCTTTTACATTTGGACTTAATTCAATACCGCTGCCCCTTTTATCAGTAATATACTGAGACACAGCAGGCTGAGTTATATCCATAAGCTCGGAAACATCTTTTTGTTTCATACCTAAAGCTAGCAAATCTTTAGCTAATTCTGATCTGATTGCAGGTATTACATACCATACAACAATTTCACAAGGCGGTTTCATGTTAATCTCCTATTTTTTCAATAAATCATCCAATTCGTCTTCATCATCTTCAGTTAAACAAATTGAATTTTTTTCATACAAAATTTTAATGTGTTTATCATTTTCTTTAAGATGCTTTGTAAGAGTATTGATTGCATCAGCGACAGGATCCGGAAGCTTATTATGGTCCAAATCAACAGTCTTATGCTGAATTTCAATATTTTCAGCATTTTTACTTCTGACAATTCTTCCAGGAACTCCAACACATGTGGAATCCGGAGGAACATCCTTTAAAACAACTGCACCAGTTCCTATTTTAGAATATTGGCCAACAGTAATATTACCCATTACTTTAGCTCCGGCACCAATAATTGCTCCTTTTTCTACAGTCGGGTGTCTTTTAGTTTTTTGTGTACTTGTTCCACCAAGAATCACACCTTGATAAATAAGTACATCATCACCAACAATTGCAGTTTCTCCAACAACAACACCCATCCCATGGTCAATGAAAACACGTTTACCTATAGTTGCACCGGGATGGATTTCAATACCTGTTAAAAATCTGGCTAAATTCGAATTCATTCTAGCTAATAATCTTAAAGAGTGGGTCCACAGATAATGGCTGACCCTATGCATAATAATAGCATAAAAACCAGGATAACATAAAAATATCTCTAGAGTACTGCGCGCTGCAGGATCCTTTTCCTTTATTGTCTTGATTTCACTCCTTAATCTACCAAGCATTAACAAACCTCAAATATATTTAGAATATGTATATCTATAAAAATATAACATATAGTATATACATTTTCTATAATACATAATATATAAATCTATTCAAATAACCAGTCAACAGACAAATATCTTGAACCATCATCAGGTAAAATAGCCAATATTCTTTTACCTTTATTTTCATCTCTTTTAGCTACTTGAATTGCAGCCCATGTTGCTGCTCCAGAGGAAATTCCTGCAAATATTCCTTCTTTTTTAGCCAAATCAAGTAAAGTATTACCTGCATCCTCATCTTTAACTGGAATAATTTCATCAATAATATCGGAATCATAAATAGACGGAACAAAACCTGCACCAATACCCTGGATTTTATGAGGTCCTTTAACTCCTTTTCCTAAGGTTTGAGAAGATTCAGGTTCAACAGCTATAATCTGAACATCAGGATTTTCTTCTTTTAATACTTTTCCAATACCAGTAATAGTTCCTCCGGTTCCTACACCTGCAACTACAGCATCAATTTTACCTTCAGTATCTCTTAAAATTTCCTTAGCAGTAGTTTGAGAATGAATTCTTGTATTTGCTTCATTATCAAATTGATGTAAAACAATACCGTCCGGAATTTCTTTTTCCAGTTCATTAGCTTTAGCTATAGCTCCACCCATACCTTCTGAACCTGGAGTCAATACCAGTTCTGCTCCAAATATTCCTAACAATTTCCTTCTTTCAACAGACATGGTTTCAGGCATGGTTAAAATTAATCTGTAACCTTTAGCAGCTGCAGCAAAACCTAATCCTATACCTGTATTTCCACTGGTTGGTTCAATAATTACTGAACCTTCTTTAAGCAATCCTTTTTCTTCTGCATCTTCAATCATTGCAACTGCAACACGGTCTTTTACACTTCCGGTTGGATTGAAGGATTCCATTTTTACATCTACTTCTGCATCTAAATCTTCAGTTATATTATTTAATCTTACAATAGGAGTATTTCCAATAGCATCAATAACACTATCTAAAACTCCTCTTTTTAATTCTGGGACATTTACCATAATTATTTCTCCTAATTAATTCCATTTAAGGTATATTATAAAGGGTTAATCATTAATTGTTATATTTTGGAATACCTAATATAACAATAGTTATTGTTTATAACTACTGTTATATAACAATGTTTTTATTTATAAATGTTTCGGAAAATCAGCAGTAATCACAAATATCTGAAATCGGACACATTTCACATTGAGGACTCATAGGTTTACAGATAGTTTGACCAAACTGAACCATCAAATCATTTAATTTAATCCATAATTCCTTAGGGGCAATTTTAGCCAATTCCACTTCTGTCTGTTCAGGTGTTTTGGTATTTACCAAACCAATTCTGTTGGAAATTCTGTGAACATGAGTGTCAACAGGAATAGCCGGAAGTTCAAATGCATAAACCAGAACACAATTGGCAGTTTTACGGCCAACACCCGGAAGCTCAACCAACTCCTTTAGATTGTCCGGAACTTCACCACCATACTGATCAATCAAAATCCTTGAAACCTCTTTAATTCTAGCTGCTTTTACACGATAAAAACCTGAACATCTAATTAGCTCTTCAACATCATCAGTTGGAGCATCAACTATTTCATAAATGTTTTTATATTTGCCAAATAAGTTTTTAGTAGCCTGGTCTGTATTTTCATCTCTTGTTCTTTGAGATAAAATTGTCCTGACTAAAACTTTGTAGGGATCCTTATTTACAAACTCCCTGATTTTATATAACTTATTTAACTCATCTACAATTTTAATAACCTTTTCAGTTTCTGTTAATTCCAACACCAACACTTCCTAAATTAACTCCAGTTCAACTCCAATTTCTGACATGGCTTCAATGAAATTAGGAAAAGACACATCAAAAACTTCCCCATTTTTAATTTCTATATCATGTTTTAGACCAACCAATGAAAATGCCATAGCCAGCCTATGATCTTTATGTGAATCAACAACACCTGAACGGATTCCTCCTTCAATAGACATGCCGTCTTCAAATTCTTTTAACTTGCAGCCTAATTTCTTAAGTTCACTACATGTAGTAGCTATCCTATCTGTTTCTTTAACTCTGGCATGTTTAACACCTGTAATATTAGTGGTTCCATCAGCCAGAGCTGCTAAAATAGCTACTGTAATTAATAAATCAGGAGCATTTGACAAATCAACATCAATACCTTTTAAATTACCTTCAGATGAGATTTCCACATAATCATCAAAAATCTCTATTTTTGCACCCATCTTCTTTAAAATATTCAATATTAACTTATCTCCCTGTTTAGAATTTTTAAATAAATTTAATATTTTTGCATTTCCACCATAAATAGCTACAGCTGCAAGCAAATAAGATGCTGATGAATAGTCGCCTTCAACTACATAGTCACAGGATTTATATTCCTGTTTAGGTATTTTAAATTCATCAATGCGGCAATTTTTAGATTCCCTGTCACAGTCCTCATGACGTACAAAGAATTCATTTTCAATTTTAACACCAAAATTAGCCATTATATCACAGGTCATATTTACATAAGGGCGTGACTTGAATTCAGGCAGTACAAATAAATCAACTCCATTTTCAGATAAAGGAGCAGAAATCAGAATTGATGAAATAAACTGAGAACTGACATTGCCTAAAATATTAGTTTCACCACCCACATAACCTGGCTTGATTAAAATAGGTGCTTTCCCATTACCATTAATTGAAGCTGCACATACACCTAATGAAGCCAATGATTCTGTTAAAATCTCCATAGGCCTTGTCTGCAAAGAGTCATCTCCTGTTAATATAACTTCATTGTCAGCCAAACTGGCTATGCTTGTCATTAATCTTAAAGTAGTTCCGGAATTACCTAAATCAATAGGAACTTCTGATGAATTGTGCAATTTACCATTGGTTCCGATCACTTCCAAATAATCATCTTTTTTAGTGATATTTGCTCCTAAAGCTCTGCATGCATTAATGGATGACAAAACATCCTGTGAAAAAAGCATATCATGAATTTTGGATGTTCCATCAGCTAAAGAAGCTAATATAACTGCCCTGTGAGAATAACTTTTAGAGGGTGGTGCCTTAACTTCACCACCAATATTGGAAATAGTTTTAACTTTAAGATTCATACTGATAATTATATTTTATAAATTATTATATTTATCTGAAAAGTAAAAAATTTGAAAAAAACAAAAAAAAGTGGTTTAAACCAAAAAACCTCTCTTACTTTCTTTTTTTTCAATTAAATTATTTAACTCTTTGAAGTACAATTGATATGAAATTTAAATATTTGCAAGCTCCTGCATCAACAGCTTTTTTATCTCCTGCAGCATATTCATTATCACAGTTAATCCAATCCGTCCAAAGTTCTTCATTTCCTTCCATTTGTTTAATTGAAATAACCTTTGATTTATTGGATTTATCAACTATATTCCTCCAATAATCCATATCATGAATATAATCTAACTGTTCCTCATTCCATGAAAGCAATAATTCATCAGGCAAATCATCATGACAATCTTTTTTCATACCCGGAACTGCAATATACACATAACCCCCCGGCTTGATAAATGGAATTATTTTTTCATCTAAAAAGTTATCATCTCTTCCAAAGTAATTATAGGAATCTGCACAAATTATCGCATTAAAAAATTCATGTGCAAATGGCAAATCATTAGCATCAGCTTTAATAGGAATTATTTCATCACCTGAAAGTCCCATTTCATCAAAAAATTTCTTGTTTTCTGTTGGGTCGCTCCACAAATCAGTTGGAAAAACTTTAAAACCATATTCTTTTACAAGAAATACTGAAGTTAAACCATTACCACTCCCCAAATCCATTACAGTAGCAGAATCAGAAATATTATGATCCAGTAATAATTCTTCAACTAATTTTAAAGGATTTGGACCCATAATTTTATTTTCAACTAAATTTTTATCATACTTTTTTGATTTCTCATAATTCAAGGTAATCACTTAAAAAATTGTTAATTTAATAAAAACAAATTAATTTTAGATAAAAAAAGAATAAAAACTTTACTATTAAAAAAAATAGGAATTGAAGTAAAATTATCTAATTACTTCAACAATAACATCTAAATTTTCAGACTGCAGGATATCCACTTTTTTACCGGAAGCTCCTACAATTTCTTTTGAGATGTTTAATAAATCTTTACCAACAGTAATCTCCCCAATAGCCAATTCACCTGAATTTTCTAATTCATCAGCTATTTCTTCAATGTCCCTGGATTTTAGGTAACCTATGATTTTTCCGGCATCTTTTTTAAACATCGGTCCGATTTGAGACATGTCAGGTTCAACTTCAATGATTTTTTCATGGACTTCAGGTTTTCCTGTTTTAATAGCCAAATCATCAATTTTAAGAGTTCCTTCAATATCCTGTGAAAATTCATTGAACACTTCAACTAAATTGCCGTCATTGGTATAAACATTGACTTCAGATAACTGAGCGTTAAGAGGTATTTTTGAACTGGATTTGAATCTTCTTACTTCATCGATTAAATCTACAGTGATATTACCTTTATTTTCGTATTCTTCACTTACCAAATCTTCATTAACTTCAGGCCAGGAGGTTTTATGAATAGATTCCCCGTCACCGAAGTACTGGTAAACTTCCTCTGCAAAAAATGGTACAATTGGAGATAATAATTTTAATGAAGTTTCAATAACATTTCTTAAAGTGTATTTAGCTGCTTTTCTTGATGAATCGCTTACATCATCATTGTACAATCTGTATTTTACTGCTTCAATGTATTCATCACAGAAATCATGCCAGATGAACTTTTCAATTGATGTGATTGTAGTTGCAAAATCATAATTTGCAAATGCATTATCTACAACTTTATTGAGGTTATTTAATTTAGATAAAATCCATAAATCAAGAGGATCAAAGTTATCTTTTATTTCATCATAGCTTACCTCTTCATCAAATATCTGCATACTAATGAATCTGAATGCATTCCAGAATTTTCTTAAGAATCTGTAACCGTGTTTAATGTCTTTCCAGTCAAATATTACATCTGAACCCGGTACACTGTTAGCTGCCCATGTTCTTAAAGCATCTGCACCATACTGTTCAATTACTTCATCAGGTGCAATTACATTTCCTCTGGACTTACTCATTTTGTATCCGTCTTCACCAAATACCATACCATTGATTACAATATCATCAAATGGTTTTTTACCGGTTAAAGCAAGACAACGAAGTGTTGTATAAAATGCCCATGTTCTGATAATATCATGTCCCTGTGGACGGATATTTGCCGGGAAATTGTTTTCATAACCTTCATTAGGCCATCCTGCAATTGAAAGCGGTGAAATGGAACTGTCCATCCATGTATCTAAAACATCCTCTTCTCCGATGAATTCTTCACAGCCACAGCTGCATGCTTTTTTAGGTTTATCATGAGTCGGATCAACTGGCAAGTCTTCAACATCAGGAAGCATTACTTTACCACAATCTTTACAGAACCAGACAGGTATAGGAGTTGCAAATAACCTTTGTCTTGAAATACACCAGTCCCATTCCATAGAATCTGCCCAGTTAATCATACGGCTTTTCATGTGTTCAGGAACCCAGTTCATTTCTTCTGCTGCTTCTTTAGTTTGCTCGATTAACTTATTTACAGCTACAAACCATTGTTTTTTAACTAAAATTTCAATAGGAGTTTTACATCTCCAGCACTGACCAACATTCTGATCAACTTTTTCCTGTTTTAAAAGATACCCTTCATCTTTCAAATCTTCAATAGTTTTAGCTTTACATGTAGCCAAATCCATTCCTTCATATCTTCCTGCAACTTCAGTTAATCTGCCTTTTTCATCAATAGCATCAAGAATTTCCAGATTATGTTTATTTACCCAGGCTACATCTGTTTTATCCCCGAAAGTACAAACCATTACTGCACCGGTACCAAATTCAGGGTCTACTTCTTCATCAGGGTAAATTTTTACTTTCTGATGAGATAAAGGCACTTCAACATATTTATCAACTAAATGAGCATATCTTTCATCATCAGGATGAACTACAACAGCTACACAAGCAGACATTAACTCCGGACGGGTAGTTGCAATCATTACTCCTTCATCTTCAGGATTAGCCTCTTTGCCTGAAACTTTAGAACTGGCTATATTATCATAAGAATCTTCCATAGCTGGCGGGAAGTTAACATAGTTTAAAAATGTTTCATTATCGCTGTATTCCACTTCTGCAAAAGCAATAGCTGTTTCACAACGAGGACACCAGTTAACCGGATGTATTCCCTGGTAAATTAATCCTTCATCATACATTTTTAAAAAGGAATACTGTGTCCTTTTCATGTATTCCGGAGTCATTGTAATAAATTCACGGCTCCAATCCTGTGAAAAACCTAAAGCTTGCATCTGATCTTTCATTTTAGCTATGTTCTGAGTAGTTAACTCAATACAATACTCTCTGAATTTAGCTCTTGAAACATCATTTTTCTTAATTCCATGAGTTTCTTCAACTTTAACTTCAGTAGGAAGACCGTGACAGTCCCATCCCTGAGTAAATAGAACGTCTAATCCTTTTAATCTCCTATATCTTGCATTCATATCAATATAAACCCAATTCAATACATGGCCTAAATGAATAGAACCTGTTGGATATGGTGGTGGAGTATCAATTATATATCTAGGTTTAGTTCCATCACCGAGGAATTTATAAAGTTCCTCATCTTCCCATTTTTGCTCCCAAATCTTTTCTTTTTTAAAATCATAGTCTTTAGGAATATTCTCATTTGACATATCTTTTCTCCAAATAATTAAATAAAAATAATATTATTAATATGTATTTCTTTATTTAAAAATATATAAGAAAAATTTAAATTATCCGGAAATCCTTTTTGAAATTTTGTTGAATCAAACTAATATTTTAAGATGCATTCCTTATTTATACATCCATACGGTTTAGTGCTGTTTATTCTACTGAATTTTCATTTTATTTTTATTTAACGATGGATTTCAAGAGGTATTTAATTTCTTCATTAATATCTCATCAGATAAATTCAGTATCACAGAATTTAAAAACCATATAACAGATTAATAATTAAAATAAATCAATATGCAACTTCTGCTGTAAAAAAAATTAGAAAAATTTCAACAGAGTCAGAAACTTAATAAAAACAGATACTTTAATAATGATTAACTACACTAAATAATAAATGTATAAAAGAATATAAAAGGACTGTTAAAAATGGAATTATTATGGTTTTATGTTGCAATCGTATTAGCTATAAGCGACACAATCCACACACAAATCGTATGGAAAATCTTTAATAAGTTCTACCTTATTTTAGGAGGAATAATTAATAATTCAGTAAATGCTCCATGGAAAACATGGATCATACATGAATTAATGGAAGCAGGATTCCACTTTATTTTTGTGTCAATAGCATTTTTAAACTTAGAAATAGGAATATTAGCAGCATTTATTCATTTTGTAATAGATGTAAGCCACACATTACTTATTAGCAGTCATATGAATGAATTAGAACACAGATCATTACATTTTGTAATTGAATCATTATTCTTCATAGCTATTTATGGATTATAAAAATAATTTTATTGGAGTATATTAAATGCCAGTTATTACATTCAAATATCAAGATTTAAAAGATTTAGGAATAGATATGGAAAAAGACGAATTGATAAACACTTTACCAATGATGTCAAGTGATATTGAAGACTTTGACGATAAAGAAATCAAAGTGGAATTTTTCCCGAATCGTCCGGACAATTTATCTGTAGAAGGAGTTGCCAGATCTTTTAAAGGCTTTATCAATCAGGAAACAGGACTTCCAAAATACGAAGTTACACCATCAGATGAAAGTGTAATTGTAGATGCCAAAGTAGCTAAAATCAGACCTTATATTGCATTTGCAAAAATCGAAGGTGTTGATTTTACTGGTGACAAACTTAAATACATTATGGATTTCCAGGAAAACCTCCACTGGGTAATCGGAAGAGACAGAAAAAAAGTAGCTATCGGTATTCACAATGCAGATGTTGTATCCCAGCCATTTAATTACATAGCTACTCCTAAAGATGAAAATGCATTCGTTGCACTTGAAAAAGATACTCCAATGACTCCTGAAGAAATATTAACCCATCATGAAAAAGGAGTTGCTTATGCTCATCTTCTTGAAGATTTTGATAAATATCCTTTAATTTTAGACAAGGATAATCAGGTACTTTCCATGCCCCCAATCATCAACGGAGAACTTACAAAAATTGATGAAAATGTGAAAAACATTATTGTAGATGTAACTGGAACTGACGAACGTGCAGTTAACCAGTGTTTAAACATTATCTGCAGTTCATTTGCAGAAGTCGGCGGAAAAATAAAAAGTATGGAAGTTAAATACGAAGACAAAAGCATAACTACTCCTGATTTAACTCCTCAAGTAAAAAATGTCCATGTTGATGTAGCTAACAGTTTAATTGGTGGAACTGACTTAAATGCTGAAGATATACAACAGTTATTATCCCAGGCACGTTTTGACTCAGAAATATTAAATGACAATGAATTAAAAGTTTACATTCCATCCTACAGAATAGATATCCTTCATGAAGTGGATGTTGTTGAAAACATTGCGGTACAATACAGAATTAATGATGTTGAAGCTAAACTTCCAGACATTTCAACAATAGCTTACGAACATGACTGGTTCAGATCAGAATCCCTTATGAGAGAAGTTATGATTGGATTAGGATTCCAGGAAATCATGAGTTTAATGCTTACTAATGAAGATGCACACTTCAGCAAAATGAAACAAAAGGAAATTGACCACGTTCAGGTAGCAAGACCTATTACAATTGACAGAACCATGATTCGTACCAGCCTAATCAACAGTTTAATGGAGTTTCTAGAAGACAATAAACACGAAGATTTACCTCAAAAAATATTTGAAATCGGTGATGTCCTATACATGGATGAAACCCAGGAAACTAAAGTAAGAGCTTCCAAAAAACTAGCCGGATTGATTTGCCACTCAAGTGCGAACTTTACTGAAATCAAATCTGTTGTAACCAGCTTACTTCAAAACTTAGGTTATTCCATGGAAATCAGCGACAGCAACAATCCCAGTTTTATAGCTGGAAGGGTAAGTGATGTAAAAGGAACTTCAGCTAATGGAAATATATCCGGTTTCTTCGGCGAATTCTCTCCGGAAGTAATCACTAACTTTACCCTAGATTATCCTGTAATCGGATTTGAAATTGAATTTAACCCACAGGAATAATTCAATTTTCTAATTACTCTTTTTTTAATTTTATTTTATCAAAGGATTTAAAGATAAATCACTTATAAACAATTTTTCCAATTATTAGACAATTTAGATAATTATCCTGTCAATACCACAGTTTTTTCATTTGAACATCAATTTCAGAGTAATTTACATCAGGATTATTCTGAGAAGAATTGTTAACTGAAATGCTTTGTGAATCTTCACCAGGCTGTGCTGTTTGCTCAACAGCTATCAAAACACCGCCAACAGCCATAATTACAATTAAAAATAAAACCCAGTTATTCATGGTTATTCTCCGATTACAGTTATATTAATTATCCTGTTGTGTCTTGGCCCGTCTAATTCTATAAAAAATACTGACTGCCAAGTTCCCAAATTTAATTTATTGTTAGATATTGGAACAGACTCACTAGAAGAAAGTAAAAATGATTTTAAATGAGATTCAGCATTATTATCAATATTATCATGTTTATAACTAAATTTATTGGAAATTATATTAGATAACACAAATTCCAAATCTTCAAGCAGACCTTCCTCATTTTCATTTACACAAATAGCTGATGTGGAATGTTTGGAAAATATATTTACAATTCCATTACTGATATTGGAATTAGCTATTATTTCATTGATTTTAGATGTTATATCAATAATTTCAAAAGTCTTATTTGTATCCAAATTAATCTCAATATTTTCAATTAGCATTATAAAAATATTATATGAAACTAGTATTTAAAAATTAAAAAACAAATAAAACCTGTAAAATTTTACAGACTCGAAAAATTAAGAAAAATTCATAATCTAAATAAAATAACCTGTAATATATTACATAAATGCAAATGTTTCAGGAGGTAAATAAATAATATTATCTTCTTTGACAATATTTGATTTGGTATTTGAAATAATTATACCATGAGAAGAATTATATGTACTAATAGCACGTTTAATTTGACTTTTATCCTTTTTACCACAGCTTACTTCAATTGGAATAGGTTTTTCTAATCCTCTTTGAACAATAAAGTCAACATTTTTCCCACTACTTTTTTTATTGCTGTCATCATAGTATATTTTATAATTTATGTGATTTTTATTATCCAAATCATGAAAACTTGAAGCTACATAAGTTTCAAGCAGTTTTCCCATATATGCTGTTTCATCCTCAAAGGTAGCATTGCCTATATTTAATATAAGATTATGTTTTAAACTTGATGTTGCAAAAAAATATTCATAAGGTTTTGTTGTTCGTTTTACTGATGAAGTAAACGGTTCAATATGAAATATTAATTGTGTTTTTTCAAGAATATTTAATACTTTAGTGACTAAAGCAATCTTGGCATCAAAATGATTTGAAAGAGAACCTTTTGAAACTTCACCGGGATTTTGAAAAGCAAAAAAATTCAAAATCTGAAAAGCAAGATATTGTGTATCATTATTTATACCTTCAATATTGGCCATATCCGTTGTAACAACTTTATCCACCATATCAACAATTTTTTTAGTTATATCATTAGTATTTTGATAAAATGAAGATGGAAAACCTCCAAATTCTAAGAAATTTTTCCATTCAGACATGTCATAGTTTGAAAAACTTGAATATATATTAATTATTCTTCTTTCTAACTCTGCAATATTTTGCACATTTCCGTCAAAAATCATTTGAATTAATGACTCTGAAATATCATTTTTAAAATTTCCATATTTTAATTTTAAATGTTCTGAATATGTTAACGGGTAAATTGGAATATTTAATAATCTTCTTGCAGCATCAGGATTATAAGAAAGTTTTAGTGCAGATGATCCACTGAAAATCATGAAAATATTTTTAGTACCGTCAAATATTAATTTTCCATTTAATGCCCATTCTTTATCATATTGTGCTTCATCAATTAAAATGAATACTGGTTTAGATAATGTTTCAATTATTGAATTATGATATGTTTCTAAATAGGAATTGACAACACTAAAAATATCAGCATTACCTATTTTTTTTAATCGATCACAAGAAAAATACAAAATATTTTCAGGAGATATCCCTCTTTCTTTTAGAAGATATTCATATACCTGAAATAGCAGAGTTGTTTTTCCAACATCACGTACCCCAGGTAAAACAAGAAAACGATTTATATTATCTCCTTCAAGAAAATTATCAATATATTTTATAATATTATCATAATCAGAACGTTTATTAAATTTTTTATCTTTGTGTGTTAACTCCTGATTTAATTTCATAGGTACTGACAATATTTGATTTCTAATATATTTATTTTGCAATTCGTTCATTGTTTTGCCCCCTCAAAATAATAACTATTACTATATATAGTCATAGTTATTTATATATACTACTATTTTTAACAGTTATAGTTATTTATATATAACTAATCTTTTTAATCATCATAGTTTTAAAATTTAAGGTTACATCATCATTTAGTTTATTTGTATCCAAATTAAACCTAATATTTCCAATTATGAAAATATTATATAAAACCAGTATTTAAAAATTAAAAAAAAGAAAAATGAAAAAATGTTTATCACATTTTATTTTTACGTTTATATCCTATTATTAATAAAACCAATAAAGCGATTATTGCAAGAATAATAACTCCTGATGTATTTTGAATTACTTTAGATATTTTATTTGGAGACACTAGCTCATAGGATTTTCCTTCTTTTGATGAACCGTCATCACTTGGAGAACCACTGCTGTCTGAAGATTTTGCTGCACTTTGATCTCCTTTAGCCATAGCATCTTTACCGCTTAAAGATTCATATTTCTGATAGTAATCAGAACTATTTGTTCCAAGATTTTGTGAAAATTCATCAGAGTTTTTGATATTTGCAATACCACTCTCACCAGAAGCATCTCCTGAACCAGAACTGTCACCAGTTTTATTACCTGAGTTATCACCATCAGAACCAGACGGTTTGCCGTCAGATCCCATGTTGTCATCTTTACCAGAATCACCATTACCTGAATCGTCTTTTTTATTATAAGAAATTACATTCTGCTTTATTTTTTTAATTTCCTGATTATGTTCTCCGCCAACCTGAATTTCAACTTGGTGGTCAACATTAGGATCTACTTTAATTACTGCCCTACCATTTTCCAAAGTTGCAGTATACATATTACCGTCAACTTCAACCTGAACTGCAATAGTTCCAGCTTCTTTTACTGGAGTATCATCTTCAACCATTTGAATTCCTATACCGTTAGGCAATGATATTGCATTTAACCTTAAGATTTTGGCAAGCAACAGCGGGCAGACAAATGTGTTTTCAGGGTCATCAGAATTAAAAAAATTCGGACCTAATGTAATCATATTCTGTAAAGGATTATTTTTAGCCTGGAAGTTTTCATTATGTGCAAATGAATTATATGACACATAAACTCCATTATTAGCTACAGCACTATATGCATCCCCGAATAAAAGACCATTACCAGATTCAAAACCACCCAATTCACAGTCAGGGTTTTGAATATTGTGAATCATGGTATTTGCTTTAATTTCATCTCCCCAGGACTGACAATTTATATAAATACCATTTGTATTGTAATTAAGGAAATTATGAGTATAGGAATTGTTAAAAGATTTGCCGTATAATGAAATTCCGTTAAAACTATTATTGCAGCAATAATTTGAAGTTATATTGGAATTATCAATATCATAAATCTCAATTCCTGATCTGCCATTGAACATCATTGTGTTATTGGCTACATAACAACTGGAAACATTTTTAAGCTGAAGCCCGTTTTCCTTGGCATTATTTAAAACATTTCCAAATAAAGTTACATTCTTTGAGTTTTTAACCAAAACATTATTTCCGGCATCAACAATAGAATTTTCCCTAATAATGGTATTGTCCGAATTATCAACAATAACTCCATAATCTGATGATGCAGCTACAATATTAAATCCGGATAAGACACTGCCTGCACTATTTTTTGTGAAATAAAATCCAAAAGTTTTATCAATATTTAACTCCTGAGCTTTATTGGACAGCTCTCCAGATGTATAAACCGTGCTGTTAACATTAGAGATAATATTTACTTTTTTGTCAACAACTAATGAAATCCCCTTATATTCCTTGCTAACAAAATTAAATGTATCTCCCTGTCCAGCATTATCCAACATTGATTGAATGTCATCATTGGACAAGTCGGAAGAAACATCATAGATAGTAGTTCCCATAACAATGTCATCATTACTGTATTGTAATTCATCAGCTCCGTAGACAGATGAAATCAGGATTAAACCTAAAAGACATATGATAAAAAGATTTAACAGTTTTTTATATTTATTTTCAATCATGTCAATCTACCATCAACATACATTATAAATCAATAATTATATTGATTAAATTTGTATATGGAAATCAAAGCATATAAATATTTTCAAATAATTTAGCACTTTATAAACAATTTAAACAAAAAATAACAATTATATCCTACTTTTAAAGTAAATATATTAAAAATTCAAATCGAAATATTTATTATAACTATAAACAAACGATATATCATTAAGTACCTAACAAGTATTTAATATCATTAAATGAGGTAGAATAATGAATAAGAAAGGATTGATATTATCCATATTCATATCATTAATTGTTATTTTATCTTCAGGCTCTGTTTTTGCAGAAGACATAAGCAATGCAAATTCTGATGACAGCGCTTCAAGTCCAATAGCAAATGATGCAGTTTATGGAGAAATAACAACATCTTCAAATTATACTGTTCATACTGGATCAAATAGTTCAACTATTCAAAACATTATAAACAGTATGCATGACGGGGATGTATTGAATTTTGAAAAAGGTGAATATAAAGACATTTGCATATATATTGATAAAAATATTACTGTAAACGGTAATGGTGCACAATTAATCGGTTATCAAACACCGGGAATCAACAATACAAATATTCCAGATATTGTTAAAAACACAACAAAAACTGGAGGATACGGAATAAGTAATTTTGCAACTGTTTATATTCTTAAAACATCAAATGTAAAACTTAACGGATTAACTATGGTTAGTTTAAACAGCACAACTTATTCCAATGCTGTACTTTACGCTTACCAATCCAAAAATTTAGAAATAATCAACAATACCATAATCGGATCTTCATGGGGTACTTATTTACAGACTTGTGTAAATACTACAATAAATCAGAATACCATTAAAAATCAGGCAACAACCGGTATTTTAAACTTTGGATCTGCAAAAAGCATAATAAAAAATAATAAAATTACAAATGCTGTAAACCACGGTATTGACATAAGACACGGAACCGGACCAAACGTAACAGTATTCAACAACACCATCATCGGTTCAAAAGAAGGAATATACCTTATGCATTCCGGAGGACATACTGTATATAACAACACCCTTATTAACTGTACCATCAGTTCAATAACCTGTTATGGTTCTTCTAATATTTACATATACAATAATACAATGTTCAAATCAAGAATGGGAGTATTATTGGGTTCAGGATTTTCAAATATTACCATTGGTGAAAATAATTACAACTTAGCTAATTTACCTTACCCTCCTACTTTTGTATATTATGTTGGAATCGCAGATTCTGCATATCAAAATCCGCAAAGTGTAAGTGGAACTTATAGTGACAGCAGTACTTATTCTCCAGAATACACCAATAAAATTGATATTGAAGCTCCTAAAGATATTGTAATTGATTATAATGGAATATTAAAACCTACTGGAACTACCTACACTGTTCCTGTCGGCACTGCAAGTGAAGATATTCAAAAAATGATTGATTCAATGAAAGACGGAGACACATTATCCTTTGAGAAAAACGGAATTTATGAAAATATCTGTATTTATGTTGATAAAAACATTAAAATACTTGGAAATAATGCAACATTAATCGGATATGAAACAAAAGGTGTTAACAACTCCAATATTCCTTTAAAAGTATGGAAAAAAACTAATGAAGGAGGATATGGATGCGTTTACTTCTCAGTATTATATTTATTCAATACCGATAATGCAGTTGTATCTGATTTGAATATCGTTGGAAAAGCTCCAGGATATAATCCAAATACTGTTGGTACAACTACTGACGAATATAAAACTACTTCAATTTACTCAGAATCCAATAAAAACATAACAATTACCAATTGTGATGTAAAAGGATCATCATGGGGTATTTTCTTACAATATAATAAAAATGCAGTTATTGCAAATAACAACATCCATGACCAATACACAACAGGATTAATAAACTTCGGATCAGCTAACAGTATTATTGCAAATAACACAGTTACCAATGCTGTAAACCACGGTATTGATGTAAGACACGGAACCGGACCAAACGTAACAGTATTCAACAACACCGTCATCGGTTCAAAAGAAGGAATCTACCTTATGCACTCTTCCGGACACAAAGTATACAATAACACTATTATTAAATGTACTTTAAGCTCTATAACTGCATACGGTTCAGGTAATGAAGCAATATTCAACAACACATTAAGTGGAAGCAGAATAGGCATAATTGTTGGTGGCGGATACTACAATGTAACCATCGGCAGCAATAATTACAACTTAGACAGATTACCATTCCCTCCATCATTCCCATACTACATTGTTCAGGCAGACAATAAATACCAAACTCCTGACAAAGCACAGGGAACTTACTATGACTCTGCAAAAGAACCAAAAGCAGTTATTATCGTTGATGACATTACCATGTATTATAAAAATGGAACTAAATTACATATTGCTTTAAAAGACAACAAAGGATATAATTTAGCAGATACTCCAATTACAGTTACAATAAATGGTGTTTCTTACAATAAAACCACTGATAAAAATGGTGCTGTTGAAATGAATATTTATTTAAAACCTGGAGTATACACTGCAACAGTTGCTTATGCAGGAAATAAAACAATTGGAGCAAATTCCGTAGATGCTAAAATTACTGTTTTACCAACTATAACAGGTAACAACATAACTAAAATGTATCAAAATGGAACTCATTTCTTCGCTGCATTTGTAAACGGTCAGGGAAAAGCATTGGCAAACACCAAAGTTACATTTAATATCAACGGTGTATTCTACACCAAGCAAACCAATGATAAAGGAATAGCCAATTTAAATATCATGTTAAGACCTGGTCATTATATTTTAACTGCATACAATCCTGTTACCGGTGACGAACAAGGATTTAGCGTAGATGTCAAATCTTTAATTGAAGCTAGTGATTTAACTAAATATTACTTAAACGCTTCCAGATTCCAGGCAACAATATACAACAAAGACGGATCTTTAGCAGTAAATAAAGAAGTAACCTATAACATCAACGGTGTTTTCTACACCAAAACTACTGATGAAAACGGTGTTGCAAGCTTAGGAATTAGCTTAAGACCTGGAAATTACATTATTACAACTATAGTTGACGGCTTGGCTATGGGTAATAACGTAACTGTTATGCCAACATTAGTAACTAAAGATTTGGATATGAAATACCTTGATGGAAGTGACTTTACTGCACAAACCTTAGACGGTCAAGGAAATCCGTTAGCTAACCAGAATGTATCATTTAACGTGAACGGTGTATTCTATCACAAAGTAACTGATAAAGACGGTATTGCATCATTAAAGATAAGATTAATGTCCGGAGAATATATCATTACTTCATACTGGAACAATTTCCAAACTGGAAACACAATAAAAATAGCATAAAAAGAGGTTAAAAACCTCTAATTTTTTCTTTTTTTCAAAAAATAATTTTAAAATCAGTAACTGTTTCTTCTAGAATAAGCTATATAAACAATGAATATTCCTATTAAAAGAAGAACTATTTGTGGAAATATTGCAAATAAAACAACCGGAATCAATTTCAATTCTGCTAAAATCCATAAAAGGGCATAAACTACAATTAAAATTCCCAGAAGCATAGCCATTTTATTAGCTATTTCCCTAAAATCATATGGAATTCCACTTGGTATTGGCATTATAACACCTTCACAATTCTTTTATACCTTCAGAAGTACCAATTATGACTTTATCAACCATCTGAGTAAAAATACCATTTTCAACAACACCTGGAATAGAATTTAAATCTATTTCCAAATGCATAGGGCTTTCTATTTTTTCAAATTTGGCATCAATGACAAAATTTCCATTATCTGTTATAACCGGTCCGTCCTTACGCTCACCCATTCTTATTTCACATTCTGCACCCATGTCCTCTAAAGTTTGTATAACCACACGTGATGCATCAGGAATTACTTCCACAGGTACCGGAAAGTTTCCAATTTCTTCAACATATTTTGATTCATCTACAATTACAATAAATTGTTTTGCAGAGTAATCCACAATTTTTTCCTTGGTGTGAGCTGCTCCTCCACCTTTAACAAGGTTAAGGTTTTTATCCACTTCGTCTGCACCGTCAACAGCCAAATCAATGTCATGCTCTTCCAAGCTGGTAACCGGTATGTTCCACTGTTTAGCAAGCAGTAATGACTGGAATGAAGTAGGAATTCCCATGACATTTATTCCTTCATCAGCTATTCTTTTGCCTACTGCTTCAATGAAATAGTGAGTTGTAGATCCGGTTCCAAGTCCTAAAATGTCTCCGTCTGTAACATATTCTGCTGCTTTATAACCTGCTTCTTTTTTAAGATTCATATTTATCATATCCTTATTTTTAAATAACAAAACCTAATGTAAGTTTATTAAGTTTATATCCTTTTTTGCATTCACCTTTATGTTTCCCATGATTTTTCAAAACAATGCATTTGTCTCCGTCTACCAGTCCTTCAGGGAAACAGTAATCATGATATTCACATTCTTCATCACAGTCTGCAGATTCATAGGAAAATGTAGATCCTTCAAAAATACTTTTTGATGAAGAAAGTAATGTTATGTTAGACCTGTCAACTTCCACTGGAATAACTGTATTTTCAGCATGAACCGGGCACTTTTGTTCATTGTCACGAACATCAATGATTTTATATTTCCTATTTTTTTCTAAAGAGTCAACACATGATGCTTTAAATCTACAATTTTCGCATTCATCTACAGAACCATAAAAAATAAACTCATTACCCTTTTTTGCCAAATCTTTACCAATTAATGTAATCATTTTATCACCCCAGTTTTTAGAGCTAACTCATAAGCTGCATCTTCAGATATACCGTTATCACCTAAAATTGTATATCTTTCAGGTCTAATAGTATGTGCCATTGTTAATGCATCAATGACATTTTCATCACTAATTCCCAATTCCTTAGCAGATGTTGGAGCTCCAACAGCTTTTAAACTATCTCTAATAAATTTCCAGTCTCCACCATATAAATACATCATCAATATAGTTCCAACACCGCACTGTTCACCATGCAGACAGGGTTTATCTAAAATTTTATCCAAAGCATGGGAAAATGTGTGTTCTGATCCGCTAGCAGGACGGCTGGAGCCTGCAATACTTATAGCCATTCCACTGCTAAACAAAGTTTTAACAACAAGACGTGCACTTTCCTCCAAACCAGGTTTAATACTGTCAACATTGTCAGTAATCATTTTTGCAGACATTATAGACAATGAAGCTGCAGATTCACTATATGACTCGTTTTTTAAACGGTGAGCCAATTGCCAATCCTTAATAGCTGTGAAATTTGAGATTAAATCAGCACATCCTGCAGACAATAATCTGAAAGGTGAATTTGCAATAATCTTACTGTCTGCAATAACAGCTATCGGTGCATGGGCTTTAGCAGATGTTGAAGTTTTAGGATTTTTTATTGAAGCTAAAGGAGATACAATACCGTCATGTGAAGCAGTAGTTGGCATTGAAACAAAAAATACGTTTTTATCATATGAAGCTAATTTAGCTACATCAATAACTTTTCCTCCCCCAACACCTAAAACATTAGTGCCCGGAGTAATCATTTCACTGACTTCTTCTACTGAATCATATGATACTTTTTCAACAATTTTAACATCCACTTCAATATCCTGATTTTCAAGACTTTCAATAGCATGTTTTGCTGCAATATCATATGTATTCGGACCTGTTAGAACCAAAACTTTATTGTCCAAATGCAAATCCCTACAGATTTCGCCGGTTTCATATATAACATCAGGTCCGATGTATACTTCACGAGGCATTTGTATTTTTCTAGTATTCATAATATCTCCTAAACATAATATACATTTGTATATCTTTAATTAGTAGTTATAAATAACTTATTATTTTAGGCTGTAAAAAATTTTCTTTAAATAGATTTAATAGGCATTAACAACTGATATATAATTATTATAAAAATTTAATTAAGGTGATATGGTGGAAAATTTTAGTGAATGGTTTCATGACATATTAGAAGAAGCTAACATAACTGATTCAAGATATCCTATTAAAGGAATGGCTGTATGGATGCCTTACGGTTTCCAAATAAGAAAATATACAACAAATTTAATAAAAGAAGTATATGACCGTGATCATGAAGAAGTTTTATTTCCACTTCTTGTTCCAGAAGCAGAACTGGCTAAAGAAGGATTACATGTAAAAGGATTTGAAGATGAAGTTTACTGGGTTACTCATGGAGGTAAAACACAATTAAATGAAAAATTAGCCCTAAGACCAACTAGTGAAACATCAATCTATCCAATGTATTCACTATGGATTAGATCCCATATTGATTTGCCGTTGAAATATTATCAGATTGTAAATACATTCAGATATGAAACAAAACATACAAGACCACTTATTCGTGTTCGTGAAATTACTACCTTTAAGGAAGCACATACTGCTCATGCAAGTAAAGAGGAAGCAGACATTCAGGTTCAGGAACATATTGAAAACTATAAAGAAATCTTTGATACATTAGGTATTCCATATACTTTAACAAAAAGGCCGGAATGGGATAAATTCCCAGGTGCAGATTATACAATGGCATTTGACGCAATTATGCCTGATGGAAAAACCCTGCAAATCGGTACTATCCACAATTTAGGCCAAACCTTTGCAAAAACATTTGATATAACATTTGAAGATAAAGACGGAGAACATAAACTGGTTTATCAAACATGCGCAGGTTTATCTGATAGGGTAATAGCTTCTGCAATTGGAATTCACGGAGATGAAAAAGGATTGCGTCTTCCACCTGAAATTTCACCAAAACAAATAACTATAATTCCTATTTTATTTAAAAAAGGAAAAGAAGAAGTTTTAGCTAAATGTGAAGAGCTTAAAAAAGAGTTTGAAGCTGCAGGATTACGTGTAAACATTGATAATCGAGACATCAGGCCAGGTAAAAAGTTCTATGACTGGGAATTAAAAGGAACTCCAATAAAACTTGAATTAGGCCCTAGAGATTTGGAAAACAACAAGACAATAGCTATGCGTAGAGACCAGCTGGAAAAAATCGAACTTGATTTAGATGAAAACCTCGTAAGCAATGTAATCCGTTTAATTGATGAGTTAAATGAAAATCTCGCTGAAAGTGCAAAAGAATTCCACACAGACCACATCAAATTTGCATCTGATATTGATGAAGTCAGAAAGCTAATTGAAGAAGGTAATGTTGTAGCAGTTAACTGGTGCGGAGACACTGACTGCGGAGAGAAAATAGAAGAAATCACTGGTTATTCAGTTTTAGGTATCTATGAAGAGCTTGAAGAAGCAGGCAAAAAATGTATACTCAGTGACGAAGATGCAAAATATGTTGCATTAATAGCTAAAACATACTAGAGATGAAACTATGGATGACATTTATGGAATAATACCTGTCAGTAAATTTAAAGAATGTAAAACCAGATTATCTCCATTTTTAAGTGAGGAAGAAAGGGAAAACCTTCTAAAAGTCATGCTTAAAGATGTTACTGATACTTTAAGAAAATATACTGATAAAATAATTATAATCAGTGCTGATGAAGATGTTTTAAATTATGCCAAAAGCTTAAATTTAAGTGTTTTGAAAGAAAATGACAATTCAAATTTAAATAAAGCATTAAAACAGGCTATGGAATATTGTAAAGGCAAAACCAAAAAAGTAATCATAATGCCATCCGACATTCCACTCATCGGTAAAACCAACCTTAAAATGGTAATTGATTCAAGCAAACAGCTTGATTTCATTATTATTCCTTCAAAAGGCGGGGGAACAAACACGATAATTATGAAACCCCTGGCTATCAGAACCAAATTCGGAGATTTCAGCTATAATGAACATGTAAATGCCGCTGACAGGAAAAACTTGAATCCACAAGTTCATGACTCATTATTTATGGCTTTGGACGTCAATACAACTGAAGATTTAGGGGAAATAATGGTTCATGGTGAAAATACTGAAACCAGACGTTATTTAAAAGAACTGAAAATAAATGTTGAATCAGTACACGGCAGCGAACGTTTGAAAGTCACAAGAGGCAGTTAAATGATTGTAATGTCAATAGCTGGAGTAGACCCTTCAGGAGGAGCAGGTATCCTTGCAGACATCAAAACATTTCAGGCACTTGGTGTTTACGGAACCGGAATTGTAACTGCACTTACTGCCCAAAACCCCCAAATGATGTACTCCCTAAAAGCTATTGAAACTGACTATGTTGAAGAACAAATTGATGCAGTTTTAGACAGCTACAATGTTGAATATATCAAAACAGGAATGTTATATTCAAAAGATATCATCAAAACAGTTTCTAAAAAAATCAGAGAATATAATCTGAAAGCTGTTGTTGATCCGGTTATGGTGGCAACATCCGGAGGAGAATTAGCCAAAGATGATTTGAGTCAAAATCTGCTTAAGTATTTACTTCCGAAAGCCATTCTAACAACTCCAAATGTTTCTGAAGCTGAAAAATTAACCGGGATTAAAATTGCTGATGAAGAAAAAGCTGAAATAGCCTGTGAAAAATTAGGAAAAATCTGTAATAACATTATAACCGGCGGACATCTAAACGGAACAAATATCACCTGTATTGATGGAAAAATCAGTACATTTAAACAGGAATTACTGAAAACAGATAATGTGCATGGCAGCGGCTGTAATTTCTCAGCAGCCATTGTAAGTTATTTAAGTCAAAAAAACGATTTGAAAACAAGTATTTTAAAAGCTTCAGAGTATACTTACGAAAGTATAAAAAATGGAAAATATGGAACTTTAATAGCTAAATTATAGCTATTAGAAATCTTCCACATTTAATTTATCAAGTACTTCTTCTTGAATTTTAATAAATTCTTCGGATTCTCTTTTTCTAAGTCTTGGCATATCTACATCAAAGACTTCTTTAATTTTACCCGGATTTTTATCCATTATAACAATTTTATCTGCAAGATAAATCGCTTCATCAACATCATGAGTTACAAAAACAATTGTATTTTTAAATCTTTTCCAAACTCCAATCAGCTGTTCCTGAAGCATGTGCCTATTTTGCATATCCAATGCAGAAAATGGTTCATCCATAAGCAAAATAGGTGAATGGTTAAGCAAGGATCTAATAATTGCAACCCTTTGTTTCATACCACCTGAAAGTTCATGAGGATAACTATCTTTAAAGTCAATTAAACCAACACTTTCAAGATATCTTTCTGCAGCCTTAAGATTTTCCTCTTTAGTTCTGTCTTTTTTGAGATTAAGACCGAACATCACATTTTCCAAAACTGTCAGCCATGGAAATAATGAATATTGCTGAAAAATAACTGCCCTATCACCAGATGGTTTTTTAACAACTTCACCATCTGCTATAACTTCCCCTGAAGTCGGTTGGTCAAGACCAGCTATCAAACGAAGCAGAGTTGTTTTACCGCAACCGGAAGGGCCTAAAAGACAAACGAATTCACCATCTCCAATATTTAAATTAACATCATCTAAAACTTTTATATCATGATCCAAACCGCGGCCATGAAAAGATTTATTTATATTTTTAATTTCAATTGCCATTTTAAACTACCTACCAGAATACTCTTTTTTCTATAAGTCCGAAGACATAATCAAGGATTAAACCAATCAAACCAATAACCAACATACCTACAACAGTAGTACCTGTATCAAATAAATTTGTAGCTGTTAAAATTAAATATCCTAAACCGCTACTTGAACCTATCATCTCTGCAGAAATAGTACACATTAAAGCTATTCCCACACCAACTTTAAGTCCGGAAACTATAGGCGGTACTGCAGAAGGTAAAATAACCTGTGTAAGTACTGTTTTATCATCTGCTCCCAGTGTTTGTGCAGATTCAATTAAAACTTTATCGGTTCTTTTAACTCCATCAATTGTGTAAATAAGAATCGGGAAAACACAGCCTATGAAAATAATAAATATAGCAGGAGCTGTTCCGATTCCAAACCACAATATTGAAAATGGAATCCAAGCTATCGGAGGTATTGGCCTTAATATACTGATTACAAAACTACATAAAGTTTCCAACTTGCTATACCATCCAAGCAATATTCCTAAAGGAATAGCTACAACAGATGCAAGAATCATACCACCAAATACTTTAAATAAAGTATCCATAGTATCAACAAAAAGTTTTCCAGATTGTATTATATTCCATGCAGAATTGCAGACACTACCTGGACTTGGTAAGAAATAAGGATTAACTAACTCTAAAACAGAAGTTATGATATACCAGATAATTATAATTAAAATTGGTAAAATTATCGGTGTGAACTTATCTTTATTCATTAAATCACTTACATAAAATTTTTTTTACAATTATTAATATTGATTGTATTTTTATATAAATATTTCACATGATTTTAAGTAGATAATCACAAATCAAAATTGTATCCAAAGGTATATATATTGCAAAAGGTAAAATAAATGTTACATAAAATAAAAGTGAGGTGTAGCTTTGGAAGCAAATAGAAGATTTTTTTCAAAAATTGGATTTAATTATTTTGCACTTGGAATAATCGTATTGGTGCTAAATCTATTCATCGGATTATTTATAAGCATAATTAATCCAAATCTTTTATCTAATCAAACAATGATGACATTTTTCTCAGCTATTTGGACTTATCTCTTACCCTTACCAATATTTATTTATATAATGAGAAAAACAGAAGCAAAAACTCTTGAAAAACATAAAATGACCGTTAAAACATTTGTAATATGCATATCAATTACAATGTTTTTAATGTGGATCGGAAATATAATGGGAGTTATTATAACTTCAGGAATCGGCTCACTGATACAGCATGAGGTAGCCAATCCTATTAATGATGTGATAAACAATTCCGGTTTAGTTGCAAACTTGATTATAATAACCACAATAGCTCCAATCTTTGAAGAACTTATATTCAGAAAGTTATTAATTGACAGAACTATAAAATACGGAGGTACAATCTCAGTACTTCTTTCAGGATTATTATTCGCATTTTTCCATGGGAATTTAAATCAGTTTTTCTATGCATTCCTTCTTGGAGGATTTTTTGCAATAATCTATATAAAAACAGGACAAATCAAATATACAATAGGATTACATATGATTATAAATTTCATAGGATCAGTTGTCAGCCTATTTGTCTCACAACCATTAATGGACTTGGCTAACGGAAGTGTGATTTCACCAACAAGCACATTTGGTGTTATTTTATACATATTAATAACTTTAGGATTAACAGTTATGGGTTTGATTTATTCCATCAAGTATTTCGATAAAAGCCGGTTTGACGGAAGCGAAAAGGAAATAATTCTAAAAAATCCAGTAAGTACAATCCTTTTAAATCCGGGGATAATCTGTTTTATATTACTGATGTCATATACAATATTTACATCAATAGCTTAAAAAATAAAATAAGAAGTTTATGCAGTTTCTACTACATTAACTTCTATTTCCCTTGGTTCTTTTAATACAGAACGTGTACTTAAAGCTCCTAAAAGCATAGTTGATAAATTATGTATCAATGAAGATGTTGATGGAGTTATAATTCCAAACATACCCAGTGCTATTAAAGAACCGTTAATGCCAATTATACTGTGATAATTAGTATCTATTTTATTTAACATACCAACACTCAATTTTCTAAGTGTTATTAAATCATATAAATTATCAGACAATAAAGAAACATCTGCAACTTCTCTGGCAATATCTGAAGAGTTTTTCATTGAAACAGACACATCAGCAGCAGCCAATGCAGGAGAATCATTTATTCCATCTCCGACCATAATAATAGTTCTGCCTTCTTCTTTTAAACTTTCAACAATACTGGCCTTATCTTCAGGAAGCACCTGTGAGCGGTATTCAGTTATGCCCAATGCTTCAGCGCTGCTTTTTGCACCGCTTTCACTGTCTCCAGTCAACATGATAACATTTTCAATACCTAATTTTTTAAGCTCTTCAATAACATCCCTAGCTTCTTTTCTTACAGGGTCGTTAATACATATGATACCTTCAAGTTTATTATCAATAGCCAAATAAACAACCGAATATTCACAGACTTTTTCGTCAATGAGTTTTTCATCTTCTTTGGATATTTCTACACCTTCATCATCAAATAAAAAGTGTCTGCTTCCTATAACAGCACGTTTGCCATTATAACTTGTTGCAATACCATGAGCTACAATATATTCAACTTCACTATGGTCTTCATCATGTTTTAGACCTTCCTCTTCAGCCTGTTTTACAATAGCCGTAGCAATACTATGTGCAAAATGCTCTTCAATACATGCAGACATTCTTAAAATTTCATCTCTGGAGTAATCTCCAAGAGAAATTACATCAACAACTTTTGGAGTTGCATTAGTAAGAGTTCCTGTTTTGTCGAACACTATTGTATCTGCAGTTGCATATTTTTCAAGGAATTTTCCACCTTTAACCATCATCCTATTATCTGAAGCTTCTTTCATTGCTGAAATAACAGATAATGGAGTTGTTAATTTAAGTGCACATGAGAAATCAACCATTAAAACAGACAATGCTTTTGTAGTATCCCTTGTTATCAGATAAGTAAGGAATGTTGTAAGGAAACTGTATGGCACAATAGAATCTGCCAATTCCTCAGCTTTACTTTGAGCATCTGCTTTTAATTCTTCTGAATTCTCAATAAGATTTATAATTTTATTTAATCTGGTTTCTTTATCAAAAGAATAAACTTGAACAATCAGATTACCTTCTTCAACAACAGTACCTGCATGAACTGTTTTTCCAGGCATTTTACGGACAGCCAATGGTTCTCCAGTCATGGTTGCTTCATTAACCATCCCTTCACCGTCAACAACTTTACCATCTACAGGTATTACATCACCCATATGAACTTTAATTTTATCATCTTTGTTAATTTGGGATATAGGTTGTTGTATTTCCTCACCATCTTCATTTACTACCCATACAGTATCAATATTTAAAGTTAAACTTTCTTTTAAAGTATTTTTTGTTTTTTGTAATGTGTAGTCTTCAAGCAAATCGGAAATTGATAATAAAAACATCATAGAACTTGCCGGATCGAAATCTCTTTTAAGAAGTGATCCGGTAACTGCTGCACCATCAAGTAGAGCAACATCCACTCTGAAACTTGTTAAACTGTCTAAAGCATGCCATATATACTTAATAGCTCTATAAACAGTCAATAAATTCCTAATTGGAATAGGCAATACAATTTTACCTAATACCCTTCTCACAAGCATACCTGATAAACTAACCCAAAAATTATTAGTTAACTCATTTGAACTCATGTACATGTCAGGTTCAACTTCAACCAAATCATCCTCAGTTATTTTATCAAGTGCTGCAAAGACTTTGTCTCTGTTTTTAACATCATCATAATAGATTAAAATACTTCCGTTTCTATGAGATGTGAAAACTTTTTTAATAAAATTATTTTCTAAAAGCAATGAAGAAATACCATAACCCTCCTTTTTGGTGAAGGCAGCCTGGCCTGAACGAACTCTGATACGAGTTCCGTTATTATACATTACTTGGTATTTCATGTTTTAAACCTTATTCGTCATCTTCAACATAAATTGCTTTTTTATCATCTTTATTAGCATCAACAACAATGTCCTCCGCATTTTGAACCATGTCCTGGTAACATTCTTCAGCATCTTTTTTTGCAGCTAAAACAGCAGCCATACCCTTAGTACATCCTTCTTTTACTGCTTTAGATTCAAGGATTTTTTTACCTGCAATAGCTGCAGCTATTCCTCCAACAAAAATTAATGCATGTTTATGTTCCATTACTTTATCAATGTATTCTTCCATATTATTTCCTCCGTTATAAAATATTATTAATTAAAACCTAAATTATTTAGGTCTACCTAAAACTTATATTGGTTATATTATATAAATGTTAGGTATACCTAAAAAAAACAATTATGAAAACAGATAATTTAAAATATAACAATTGTTAATAATATCTAATAAGAGGGAGTTCATATGGAATTTATCAAAACAATAGATGCAATTAAATGGAAAGATGGAAATTATGAAAAAACAGAAGAAAAAACTGTTGAAGACGAATATGCTTACTTATTTATTGACTGCCTACCTCCAAGAAAGTTTTCAGTTTATCCGAAAAACTTAGATGACTTTGCAATCGGATATTGTCTTGGAGAAGGTTTAATAAAAACAAATGAAGATATAGAAGAAATTAAAGTAAGTAAAACAAATGTATTAGTTAAAACTCGTCTTAACCATACTCCTGAAGAGGATTTTGAACAGTACGATATAGTTCAAAAAAGAAAAGGAGAGTGCGAACATGCCTGCGTTTGCAGATTACTTGAATATCAGGGAGTAAATTCAGACAATGCCGGAGGAATAAGATCCCAGTTAAAAACAGTGACTCCAAACAATTCCACTTTAAAAATTGATGCAACACAGATTATAAAAGATATGGATAATTTAAAAGAAAATGCCAAAATCTGGCAGGATACAGGAAGTGTTCATGTAGCTCAGCTAATTTATAAAAATAAAAGCATCATAAGAGAAGATGTAAGCAGACATGTAGCTGTAGACAAAGTCATTGGAGCTGCTTTTAAATCAGGATATGATTTGACACAATCATACATCACATACAGCGGAAGAATGCCTGCAGATATGCTTATAAAAGTAATAAGAGTAGGAATTCCAATCATCATATCCAATGCAGCACCTGCAGCTTCAGGATATGAAATAGCTAAAAAAGGCAATATAACAATGGTTGGATTTGTTAGAAATAACAGATTTAATCTCTACAGCGCACCGCAGAGAATAAATCTTGAAAAATAAAATTATTGTGTTTCGATAACACTATTTAAAATTTGAACAGCTTTACTGAAAGCAGGCATTCCAGAAGTTAAAAGGACAATTTTTAAAACATCCATTATTTCTTCTTTGGTAATGTCCAATTCTTTCATTCCGCTTTTTATTTGTTTTTTAGTAGCTCTTGGATCTGCTCTTGAAGCTGTAATTCCAATAGCTATTAATTTTTGAGTCTTATAATCAAGTGCATATCCGTCGTAAACTACTTCACTTATATCTTTAACAAGCTCGTAGAGGTCAGGATATTCCCCTTCAAGTTCATGAATTCCTTTTCCATAAAAAACTTCATCTTTCATATACTTCCTCTCCGAATAATTTTAATTAATTAATATTTTAAATTTCAAGATATATATCATTAGTGTTAATGTCAAAAACACATCAGCAAATCAAAGTTTTGAGAATAAGTTTCGTTTTATACGAACAGTTTCAAAAGTTCAGATACTTATTACTTTTCAAGCACTCCCTTCCAAGGTTTTTAATATAAGAGAAATAAAAGTGGTTAATATTATGAATGACGAGCTATTCAAAAATTTCACAATAAGCTGTAACCATACAATTGGGACAACACAAAGCTATGAGCTATCTTTGAGAAAGTACTGCAACTATTTTGACATGTCTCTTAAAGAACTTCTTGAGGAAGCTGAAGAAGACGAGATGAAAGGTGTGAAATGGAAACACAGTAGGTTGAAATCAAAACTTGTTGAATACAGGCATCATATGTTTCAAAACTATGCTGCAAGAACCGTCCGAAAGGAAATGAACTGTATCACCTTTTTTTACAAGTTCTATGACATAGAAGTATGGGATTTGCCTAAAGTCAATGATAAAAGCATCCAGAAGCCTGCTCCAATATATTTTAAGGACTTGACTGATAAGGAAGTGATAAGGGAAGCCTTTCAGATTGCATCTCCCTTGATGAAAGCTATCATTTTGTTTTCCTGTTCCAGCGGATGTGCCAGAACAGAAACATTGAGCCTTACAATTGGGGATTATATTAAGGCTTTGTCTGAATATCTTCCTAACAACAGAAGAGACATCTTTGATGTTATTGATTACTTAAATGATGTCGATGATGTTGTTTCGACCTTCAGTATCCTAAGAAAAAAGACAAACAAGTATTATCTCACATACTGTAGCCCTGAAGCTGTAAAATCTATTAATGCATATTTATTGCTTCGAGATAGGCCAATAACTGATGAAAGTCCGCTCTTTCAAATCAGCAGGACATATATGGTGCAGTCATTTGAGATGATCAATGATACTTTAGGCCTTGGAAGAGTTGGACGATGCCGCAGGTTTCGAAGCCACATGCTCAGGAAATTTCATGCATCAGCATTATATAATGACTGCATGAGCATAGACAAGGTCAATGATTTGCAGGGAAAGGCCAAAAACAAAACCGATGCGGCATATTTCATGACAAATCCTGACGATTTTGAAATATGAATATATCCAGCATCTGCCGGCTGTTACCATAAACACTGATGTTGAAAAGCTGTCTGTCAAGTCACCTCAGTTCATTCAAATGGAAAAGGAAAATGAAGCATTAAAATCAGAAGTGGGTGATATGAGAAGTGAACTTGAGGAGATGAGAAGTTTGAAGAAGGAACTTTTGGGCATCATAAATATGGTTAGTGAAGGGTCATGATATTGATATAAAGTAATGTGATAGCATTTGGCATGTGTTGAATGCTCTCATGATAATATTAAAAATAAAACATTTGTTTCCGTATTTTGCATTACAAAATTATTTATTAAATTTTAACAATAATATTAAATATGAAATCGGAGATTTATGAAAACGAGTTTAGTTCGGGAATTATTGAATATAACGGTAGACCTATATGTAAAATTAGAAATATACAAATTACGAAAGTAGAATTAGAGCCTAAGGGTATTAAACATATATTTATGAAAAAAGAATATCAGAACAATATACAAGAAGAACATGATGAAATTGATACAGACCTAATTAACATATTTGAAAATAATGAAATATTCACAGTATTATGTTATAATGATAATGTTTCTATGAGTTATTCATGTATATTTGCTAAAAAACCTCAAAAGGGAGATAATTATGTGCTTTCAGCAGAAGTAGTTAATTAAACATAATGTAGGGTTTTAGCTAATATGCTAAATACCCAACTATTATTAGTATTAAAAATATGCTAATTCCTATAATAGAATATTTAAGTCCAATATTATAATTTTTAAATTTTTTTGTGCAGATTTCTGAGTTTATATAAATTTGAGAAATTATTTCTTTTTTTAATGTATCCTGATTTAATTTGTTCATTTTTTCTTCGTATTCTTTATAATTTGAATTAGCAGCTATTGTTTTATAATAAATTAGAGAATCTGTTATTAAACCATATTCATTATTTATGTTAGTTTTTGCACGAATACTTAATATGAGATGAATAATTCCTTTAATTATGCAGATTATAGAACCTATGGAAAATAATAAAAAAAGCAGATTAACTAAATTTGTAGATAAATATATCTTTTTGTATATTTCAAATAGTTTGGTTATATAATCTGTAGTAAATATTATGCCTAAAAGTATTCCAATAAAACTTAAAACGATTGAAGATTTTGTATCACAGTTATTTATCCAATTATTAATTCTATCAAGTATTGTATTAAGATCTTCTGATTCGATAGGCATTATATCACTCCCTACAATTCTCCTTCCACCACTCCTCCATTAAACTATTTATTGCATCTGTTCCATAACATTGATTACGGGAATTCCAGTTAAATAATCCTTTATTATGTTCATTTAAATTATCATAAATTGTTGAGCTAATTAAAATTTTTTGAGAATGCCATCTATTAGCATTATCACATAATTTTGATGCATTATTTACAACATCACCCATCCACACGATTTCATTTATTTCACTTCCTTTGTATCCTGCTTTTATCATTAATGCTCTACCATAATCTATTCCTATTCCTACTTTGATATTTTGAATATTCTTTTTAGAAAGTTTACAATTAATGGTTTTAATTAAAGAATTAATTCTAGCGGCTGTTGAAAATAATTCATCAATGTCAGTTTTTGTTTTAGTTGCAAAAATTCCAGATACGCAATCTCCTATTATATTTATTTCATTGCAGGTTTTATTCCCATTCATTATTGCAACAACTTCTGATATAAATGACCTGTATATTTTTGCTAATGTTGGTCTTCTATGGATTTCGGATAAGGAAAAAGAATCTCTTATATCTACAAAAATTGCACTAACATCTACATAGAATCCATTTGTGAATGTTAAGTTGTCTCTTGGTGGAATGTTGTTTCCTTTTTCTTCGTAATTATTGTCAGTACTGTCTATAATGTCATCTATTCTTTCAAGACTTCTTTCAAAATTATAATTGATGTGTTTAGTTTCCATTTTATCAGTCTCCAGTTTAATCATAAATAAATTAGATAAAGTAAAATGAAGTTACTTTATCCTTTTGTTTTTATAGGATCATTTTTCCTAGTGTAGGTATTTGACTCTCTAATTCGACCATCTCTTCCATGGACTCTTACTTCAGTATTTCCGTGTTTTTTAGCTTGCTCAATTGCTTTGCTTTTAGCTTCTGCTTGTGTGTTACTCACTGAAGAAGCCCTTTTAGAGCCTTCTTTTTTATTGGCCCATTTCCCATCTTTTGTTTGGATAACATGCCTATATTCTTTTTTACTCATTTTAACATCTCCTTAAATGGTATAAACTGGGACCTTTTTATTCGACAACTATTTTCTATGTTTATAATGTTCTCTGAGCTTTAAAAGCTCAATTAGATTAGACATTGAGTTTTCAGCATCTTCAGAAATTTTTGAAGAAGATAGATTCATATCTTGGTTGTATTCTTCAATTTTACCAAGTTGAAGTGCAATAACATGGTCTAATAACTCGAGATTAGTTACTTGCTCATCTGAGCTTTTTAATTTATCAATTATGTCGCTCATGATTTTTCCTCCTATAATTTAATTAATGAGGGTTTAAAAAGAACTTGTTATTTCATCTTTGAGCAAAACCAAGGAAAAAATAGTTTGTTTAGTATGAAATAGACCATAGATTTAAATATTATATTGCTCTATGTTAATACATAAAACTATTTCTGTTCTTATGTGTATGGTTTTATGCTTGTTGTATTCATTATTTGTAAGGTCCCAGTTTACAATAATGAATCAACATTTTCTGATTACTTTTTTTCAAGATTCTATTTATCACCTCAATATCAATATTAGTAACTAGAAGTTATTAAAGGTATCGGTAAAAGTAATTTTAATGAACCATGAAATATAGGTTTGTTGAATCAACTATCATTATAATTGACCAGAACGTTTATATATTGTTATGCAATGGATATAATGTTAAAATTATAGTGATACATATAGATGTCATTATTCATTAATATTATTTTAATAGTTTTCAATCAATATTGAATTTTATAAAGATTATTTGAAAAGATTATTCATAACACATCTTATCATTCTTATCATAGAAATCTTTAAAAGACATTTGAGGGTGCTTTGGATTTTTCAATAACTCTTTCCATATTTTATCTGCTTCATCAAAAGTCAGGTATCTCTTTTCATAACAGGTCACTATTATTTTAGATGTTGTAACATGTTCTAGATTATATTTTTTTACAAAATAGCACACATCATTTAGGTTATTGCTTGCAAGTATCCCATTTTTAACTATTGCAAGTGAAATAACACTTAATTCTCCTTTACCAATATCCTCGGTTTTATCATCTGTTATGAATTCATAATATTGTTCAAATTCAGCACTTCCAAATTCTAGGTCTTTGATTTCAACATATCCTTCCTGAATTATGGATGTTAATCTATTTTTAATTTTTTCAGGTGTATTCTTGTCGAATAGTTCCTCCTTAACTTTAGCTGAGATGATGATTTTTGAATATTCCTTTTTCAGCAAATCTATTCTATTTATCTGTAAAAATGATGACAGACAATCAGTATCATAAAAAACAGGTTTAGTCATTTATATCATCACCCTTATCCACATTAAATACAAGATCTCCTCTATAACCGTCAAGCAGAAGTTCTTTTTTCTTGCTTTGGCTAATTTTATTTGTTTCATCTAAATATTCGATTGTATTAATGTATTTTCCAAGGGTCATGTATTGATCTTCTTTAGGGGATGGTCGGTATAACTCATCACCATATCCTCGAATTCTCGCTTCATAGGATATGTATTTACCTTTATATTCATCAAATTCTTTTTTAGAAATTAATCTATTGTTTAAAAGGCGAATTAATAGTGCATGATGGCTAATCTGAAAATATTGTTCAACAGAAATAATATTGGATAAATTCCATTCATCAATGTTGTTCATGTCACAGTATTGGCTGAGGCCTTCCTCACTCATCAGAAGGTATGATGCGAACTTATCCGCTTCCCTTTCAGAGTCATCTCTTAAAGGGTTGTTGCAGATAATTGGTTTGCCTGTGTTTTCTTCAATTAACAAATGGTACAATTCATGAGCTAAGGTGAATCTTTGTCTTCCTTTTGTCATTGTTGAGTTAATCCCAATGATTTTGATATTTCCATCATTAATGCACATTCCACTTGTGTTTTCGGAAAATGGTATGTACAATAAGGTTAGGTTAGGAAGTTTTGATAATACTACTGAGGTAATGTCAATAGATCCATTAGGATTTAAACCCCATGTTTCTCTTAATTGAATGGCTTCGGCATTTAACTGGTTGTCGGTTTTCAAACTAATCATCCATTTTACTGGTTAGGTATTTCATGTTTAGGTATATTCTATTCATGCTTGCAATTCCCTGTAGGTCATCAGCTTCAATGCTGTTGCTTCTAAGTGCAAATGCTGCAGGGTCGAATTCTTCACTCCTGCAAAGCAGATAACTTTCACTACATCCGAATAATGAGCATAACTTATTTAAAACGGATAAAGTAATATTCTTCTTGCCATTTTCCATATCAAGCAAATCTTCAGTTGGAATGTCTAAATATGAAGATACTGCTTGAGGAGTCAAATTCATATCATTCCTAAGAGTTTCCATTCTTGCTCCAATATTTTTCATGGTAAATCACCTTTAAAGAATATAATATTATATTTCAAAAGTTTAGAATATATAAATTTCTATACAATCGAATACGTTACTGAATATATAATAAATATAAGTAATATATAATATTTGGTGTTTTGCCGAGAGCATTTGGTAAGTAATATTTTTAAAAATTCCATAAGTCATTATTTTCGAAGTTGCACTTAGAAAATTTGCTTAAAATTAGTCCTAAATAAATTCTTTTTCATCTTCTGCAAGTGTTTTCTCTGCAGTTCCATCTCCAATGTCTTGAAGAATTTTGTTAATCTGATGCTTATATTCAGATAGTATTTCTAACTCATGTTTCCATGATAACGCTTCAGATTCTCTTTTTTGATGCCATTTTACATAATCATAATCTTCAATCAAATCAATATCTCCCATATGTTTAATTGTTTGATTAGAAAGCCGTCTGACTGGAGTTCCTTCATGAGGTTTTTGGACTCTTCCATGAACTCATGGTCATTGGCGCTGCCCATATCACCATAATTGACAATTTTGTCGCCATAGAAATACCTGTCCTTTTTTGCACGGTTAAAGAGAGCTGCTTCAGTAATCTTCTTTTCATTGACAATGAATCTTTCCGGAATCAGTCTTAATGCTGTCTCCTGGATGTGGGATTTCCCGCTGCTTGCTTCACCCAGACATATCATTGAGACAGGATTTTTTAGGATACTGTCCTGCATACGGTAAACGCATACAGTATGTTGTTTCGCTCACCTGCTGTAAACCATTCAACAATACTCCCCATATAAATCAAAGATGGTCTAGTGATTAAAGTTTGGTGATAGCTTCCTTTGATTTAATGATATTCTTTTTCTGCTTGGCCTGAAGTTTGTTAGCTATTTCCTGTTCGATAATCGATATCTCATTTTCATAGTTGAGCTGCAGCAATTGTTTCACTTCTTCGAACTGGTTGTTGAGCATCTTCGAATCCGTTTTGCCTTTTCGATTCATAATCTGTTTGCATTGTCTTGCGACATTGCTCTGCGGAGATAATGTGGTCGGAGATCGGTTTACCTGCTCTCCGACATTATTTCCATGCCTGTTTTTGAATACATATGTAACCTTATCTGGATTCTTTTTGTTGATGATAAGTGTTATTGTGTCTTTTGTGGGAAGTTCAGCTGTGTTGATTATATTTATTCACTATCTCATCAATTTTATCCAAAATTTCCCATATTCTATCCCACATCACCTTTGGCACATAAACATATGTTACTCCATCTATTTCTTCTTCTAACATTATTTTTTTCTCCTATTTTTCCCAATTATTTGGGGGTTGTATAATCTACAGTCTAAAGCTCACTTTTGAATAGTCTTTAGAAAAATAAAAACAGTATTGGAGTAAAATTAATATTTGCATCATTTACCGAATATTTAGAATAATCTTTATATATTCCTTAAAATAAACTAGATATTGGGTTAAGTTTTGAAAAATATTAATTTTTAACACAGTTTGTCAGCTATGTTTAACTATTCCTATTTTTCCGCTAACCTTAGGATTATATTAAAAAATAATATTTAGCTCGTTATTCATAATATAATCCTTTTTTTATGATCTGTTTTTTCTCAACGATTTATTGATATTGTACCTCTCTAAATTTGATTTTAAGACCTTGCCAAAAAAAGTTGTACGACTGTGAAAATTGCTCCCACTTCGTAAAATTGCTTTCAGTTGGTAATGGCCAATGTATAGTTTATCATCATGCCTATATAAACATTTCTATTCAATTTCATTGTTAAACTGTTCAGTTTTTTGAGAAAAAATTGTGTCCTAAAGCCTTGGGTTTTTTGGAATTTCTGTAAACATTTCAACAAGAATTCACGACACAAAAAGTCAAATGTACAAAATCAAAAACAGCTTTAGAATACATTAAATTAGTGTTGGCTCCCAATATGGCTTTATTATATTTTTTATTATCTTATTTATATAAAATAAGTAATAATCAACGATTTTCAAAAGTGTTATAATTCAGGATATCTCTGGGAATCAATTTCCAATTGAACTAGTATGGGTTAATGTTAATTCAAAAATTAAATAGAACTACTTGTTTATATAACAACATTTTAGAATTTAACTCAAAATATTATTTCTCTAAAAATATCTCATCCCAAAATTTGATTAATTTAAATCTTCCAAGATACAATGTATTTAATTGGTCCTCCTCCAAAGTAGTGAATATTTCCATTTCTTTGGAATTTAAATCATATTTAATCAGATTATAATTCCCATGAATATAAATAAAATTATCTTTTTTTAATAAGCTATTTACACTTATCATCCAACATAAATCTTTATGAATTAAGTAGCTTACCCATTCACCATTGTCTTCAGTTATCATTAAACCATATTTTGTCTCAAATTTATTTACATCAATGAAATTATTGAATGTTTTAATTTTAATTTCGCCATTGTCTTGGAAAAGATAAGAATTATTACCTATACTTAGTTGCATTGTTCCAATCTCTTTAGTTATTGAATGGATAATAATTTTAATTTTTGTTAAATCAGATAAACTTTGAATTTTAGAAATTTTATTTTCACTTAATCTATCTTCAAGATATTCTAAATTAAATTTTAAATCATCATCATTTTTTCTTTTAAAAATCTTCTTTTCATTAATTATTTTTATTTTAGGTAAATTAATAATTTTTTCACTCCCTTTCCACTTTTGAATATTTCAATCGTAATATTCAACTTATTTTCGAAGAATTTCACGTACAAAATTTGGATCAGTTAATTTCTGATTAGTTACATAACCATAAACTCTATAACCTTTTTTCTCCTCTTCATCAAAAGCTCCCATGGAAATACTATAATAAATTTTATTTCCCGCATGTTGCATTAAACAGGGATTTCCTTGGCAATGTTCAACAAGTAAATCCAAAACATCATCTGATATTTCCCAATCAAATTTGTTGAATGAATTTTTAAAATATGTTCTGACATCATTATCAGATAATCGTTTAAGTTCACTACAAATAAAATATTTGGCAATTTCATCATCAATAAATTCATTATATTCTTCTTTAGATAATTCAAGAGTGAATATAAATGGTATTTCATCATGTGATTTATTACAATAATCTATTATATTATTGAACCATTCAAAAAACAGATTAAGATTAGACCCCCAATATGCAGTAAATTGAATCATTAGTCCTTTATATTTTTTAAAGAATAAACCATCATTAATATTATCATATAAATATTTAAAGAATTCTACAAAATTTTCTTTAACATGAATCAAAAATTCTTTTGTGAATTTTATTTTACTCCAAACTATTTTTATAATATGGTCATGTAAATCTTCAATAATTTTATTATAACAATTCTCTTGAGAAAATTTAATATCCCACAACAAAAGAGATATTAATTCTTCTATTGTTTCTTCAATAGTATTTTCTATAAGCCAAGAACAAGAAATTATTTTATATTTTTCTTTAGCATAAAAAGATAAATATTTCAAAAAAGAAGATTTTCCAATATAATATTCACCAGTGATTAAAAAATAATTAGGATTTCCATTAATAGAATCTTTTAAATAAGGTTCAAATTTTTCAATGATATCTCTTCGACCTACAAAATCTTTAGGTTCTACAATACTTCCATCGGCAAAAGGTGAAAAAATTTTACTCATAGAAATATATTTAGCATTAGTAAAATAAATATTTTAAAATTGATTTATTTAAGTAGTCGAACTTGATGTTTTCATGGTTAACATCAGTTAAAACAGGAATTATTAGATTATTAAAAAACAACTCTTAAATCATGTCAATACTTATCGATTCATTTAAAATAACTCATATAAATCCTCAAAAAATAGACCGTTAAATCAGTTTTTGCTGTTATCCATATAGTTTGGATCTGTAAATTCTTTAACAATATTACCATTTTTAATATTTCTAATCAATAGGAGGGAGTATAAATTATGCAGATTATAATTCTTCTGAGCCTTTTTTAGATTTTTGGTTTCATAACAATACCTCTCTAACTTTTGAAAGGTTTCCAAAAATTTTATAATCATCAAAAAATAAATTCCATATCAGAGTTTTAGTGCTGGAATTGATAAGTATCAGAACTTTTTTATACGTTTTATACGAATGAAAATCTTTAATTATTAAAAATTCTATAAAAATAAGTGTAGAGAGAACATAAATGATACAACTTTCGCATGTCCTTTCATATAACCACTCCCTTAATTGATTGGTTATTATATAAAAAATAAGTTATATATAAATGTAATCAGTTATTTTCAATAGCTTCACGAACTTTTTTAATAGCTATTTCCTTTTTAGCTGGATATGCTGCTATTTTAACTTTAAGATGAATTGAATCTCCAGAATCTACAATTGTAATTTTTTCGTCAACAGCATCTTCTTTAGATAATCGTAAAAATAAATTTCCTTTATCATCAACTTTGCGTTCCAAATCATTATTTAATTTATCAAGTTGATTTTGGTCTAGTTCTAAGAGTAAATTAAAAAAAGCTTTTGTTTGTCTTTTCTTATCTACAACACCGGAGAGTATAATGATTTTATCTTCCATTAATCCTTCTGCATCTTCACTTTCAATTTCAGCATCTGGAAATATGTTGTAGATGGCCTGAGTTAATTCATCGAGATTTTCACTCTCATAAACAAACTCTCTAAATCTGATATTATGAATCATTTTATCAAAAAAGGTATTAAGAAAGGGGATTTATTTTTTTCTCCTTGCTTGTTCACTACCTTTTCCTTTGGAAGTTAATCCACGTCCTTTAGTTCCAGCACTAGTTAAGCCTCTGAGAGCTCTGTTAGTGTGTTTTTTGGAGCAAATCCAATTGATTTTTTCATCATTAACAATAGAAGGACTTTGTGGATCTACTAAGATAACTTCATAATATTTATATTTACCGTCAGCCCATACCCAGTAAGAGTTTAATACTTCTAAATTAGGGTATTTTTTAGCTACACGTTCTTCAGCAATCCTTTGAATGGATTTAGCTTGGGTAATTTTGTTTACACCCATTCTTTTAGGTTTACGTCCTCCGATAAAACGAGATTTCCTTCTTCCACCACGTCTTACTCTGGTTCTTACTAAAACGAAACCTTTTTTAGCTCTGTAACCTAAACTTCTAGCTCTATCAAGCCTGGTTGGTCTTTCAATTCTTTGAACTGCTGATTGCCTTCTCCATTTAGGAGCTCTTTCCCACATTAATTCCCTTACATAGGATTCATCTGGGTTTTTCCATGCATCTCTAATATATTTATACATAATAACACCTTTTGTTCAGCTTTTTTAAAAAGCCACATCCATGAGACATTGTCTCGAAAAAAGTTATGTAATCGTCAATAAATCAACGATAATAAAATATTTGTTTTGTTTATTTATAAAGTTATGGTTAAACATATAAAGGGCTCTTTCAAAAACTTGTGTGATTTTTTTCTTTTTCATTGTTTAAATTCC
>ERZ791753.288-NODE-288-length-54954-cov-28.276963_pt1 | contig 54954 bp, 48 predicted proteins | sample MGYA00509951_ERZ791753 | MGnify/ENA primary metagenome ERZ791753 (study PRJEB30046, sample SAMN00792026) | human gut metagenome | study: EMG produced TPA metagenomics assembly of the A metagenome-wide association study of gut microbiota in type 2... | reverse complement strand
AACTGATTGATAAAAACCTCAATTTAACTTGTACTCAAACTTGACATAGGACCAAGTCTTTCCCGCACGAGCGGGGGTGATCCCGGGAAATTCCGGAATGCAAAGGTATGTGTTCCGTCTTTCCCGCACGAGCGGGGGTGATTCCCAATGCATACGATTGGTAATGTCGCCAATGCATTGAGCCGATTAAATGCCGAATATATTGAGACTCCTTCTACACAGAAACAAATAAACAGACGCAATGAAGGTATGTATTCACCTGCATTTGGGCAGGGACTACTTCGTTCACTGAAAAGCATTTTACAGAAAAGGAACCAAGGGTAAAGTACCAGTCCCCAAACACCTTCGCAGAATTAAAGTAGTAATACCGCTTCTTTATCACAGTTTTGCCAGAAGACTCCTTCCTCTTAGGTAGGGGCATCAATGGCGATGGATTTCGCAGGTTCGATGCCTGCGAAATCCACCCTATGTCTTTTCCATCTTAGCCTTTTCACTTCGTCTACGGTATAATGGTAGATAACAGAGGAGGTGAATCCTAGATGTACTTGACGCAATCGAATGTCATCCGCGGCTTGGCGAAACAAGACTATACGATGCTCCGGGAAATGTGCCAATACAGCAATAACCTTTATAATGTAGCGGTCTATACGATTCGGCAGCATTACTTCGATACCCAGCAATTCTTGCGGTACGAAGAAAATTACCCCATCTGTAAGGAAAATGAAAACTACGGCTTGTTGCAGGCCGGTGTTGCCCAGCAGATATTGAAGATGGCCGACCGCAGTTTTCGTTCTTTTTTTGGGCTTTTGCAGAAAGTCAAGTCCGGTGACTATGGTTCAAAGGCTGTTCGCCTGCCATACTATCGTGAAAAAAGGGGCCTCTTCAGTCTCATCTTGTCCACGAACGCCATCAACATTAAGAATAGCTTCCTGACGGTACCAATGAGCCGGGAATATGCGAAACGCCATAACGGGCATCGGATTCGGATTCCTGTTCCCGACAGACTGAAGGATAAGACGATTCAGGAAGTTCGCATCTGTCCCATGTATGGCGGACGGTATTTCAAGATTCAGTATTGCTACTTACAGGACCCAGAACCAGTGAAAACCTCGCCAGACCGTGTCCTGGCTATCGACTTGGGCCTGGACAATCTGGCCGCCTGCGTTACCAATACGGGGACGTCGTTCCTCATGGACGGTCGTAAACTCAAATCTATCAACCAGTATTGGAACAAACGCAAAGCCAGACTCCAAAGCATTGCCGCCAAGCAGGGCCAGAAGACGACGAACCAGCTCTGTCAGTTAGCGAAGAAACGCCATTTCCGGATGCAGGACATCCTTCGCAAGACAGCCCGTTACATTGTTAATTTCTGCATTGACCATCAGATAGGGACCCTTGTTTGCGGTTATAATCGAGATTTCAAACGAGGACTAAAACTGGGCAAAGTGACGAATCAACATTTCACCCAAATCAGCCTGAGCTATCTGCGTAGTACCTTGAAACAGCTGTGTGAACGCTATGGGATAACCTATCTGGAACAGGAAGAATCGTATACCTCTCAGGCCAGCTGCCTGGATCTGGATTTGGACGACATTCCCGTATACCAGCCGGATGCCCCCTATACAGGAACGTTCAGCGGGAAACGAGTCCAGCGCGGCCTGTACCGTTTCGCCAACGGCAGGACGGCCAATGCCGACGTCAACGGCGCCGCCAACATACTCCGTAAAAGTAAGCAGAACTTCGATTTCGAGGGACTGTGTAAGGGGCTTTTGGACAGCCCTTTGAGAATAAGGCTATCCTGATTTCAGGAGGAAACTTAAACAGCAACCTTCTCAAGAATCTCCCGCTTCTATAAGCGGGAGAGGTTCAATGCGATAGACGTTGACTCTTCCAAAAAGTGAAATCATTTTAGTGAAATCTTAGGGGATATAAACACCGAAGAAGGTGCATAAAAGAAAGGAGAGTGGAGAGATGAAAAGTAAAAGTGGTTCATATCAGTACCCGTATCCTTGGTACAAAAACAATCCATCGGATAAGGTTTGGTGGAAGGATGTTGACTCTGTTGGAGAATTTATCTTTAGTTTTGATTGCATCCATGAGTTTAATTTTTTCCGGGATTATCCGCAGCAATTAACGGCGGAACAAAGACGTATCTTTGCCGAAGAAAATCCAGCGTTAGCTGAATTAAAAGAATAAGCAACATAAAACCGCTTCACAGTAGACGTTTTTTTATGCTCAAAAAGGAGCAAGTCAATGAATCAATTCAATAAAATTAACCTCCAACTTCATATCATCGGACTACATTTTTCCCGGCTGACTTTAGATAAAGAGTGAAATGAATCTAAGCATCCCAGAGGGCCAGACGGGAAGTTTGGCAAAGGCGATTCGTCCTCGACAAAAATGGAAAAGAATGCTAATGTAAAGGCGAGCCCGAATGGAGCGAACCCATTTAGCGTAATAAGGAAATTTACACGATGCTCAAGCCTTGACGATGGTATTAAGTATCATTTGAAGCAAAAGAAAGGGGATATAGGACGCGATGGAAGAGATCCGCAAGTTAGTACCATGCCCTTGCTGTGGGAAAGGTATGGTTACAGCAGGCCATGAATTTGACATTTGTGCTATTTGCAGTTGGGAAGATGACGATTTGCAGTTTGAAAATCCAGATTATCGTGGCGGAGCCAATTCGATGTCGCTAAACGAAGCCCGTAAGGCCTATAAAGAGGGGAAACCGATTTACTGACCGTAGCTTAAAAGCAAGGGAGAGTATCATCATGGACAACATCCGAATCATTTATCGTATTTTGAAAATACTAGAAACCAGTATGAATAATAAAGCGATTGATGAACACTTCATTTCTTCAGAAGTGTCTTTTACACACAAGCAGGGATGATCCATGAGCTAATTGATTATGTAAGATATCATTTGCTGATTATTTTAGCAGTCCCTAATGGACCATCATCGTATGGTAGCAAGTATTTTGTAGCTATGATTCTTGGGACCTAATAAAGAATCTGCAAGGGTAATAACTTGTTGATGACTTGATAATGGGGAAAACGCTTCGAGACTTACAAGTATTTATGAAAAAGGATTAGGTGTGGGTGATTTTATGAAAGTACAAGAACTTGATGTAATTAGGTTAAAAAGAATGGGCAAAAGCTCACTGTTAGGTGCTTACTTGATGTAGGCGCTTTTTTTTGCAATTTTATGTCTTATAGCCGAAGGGAATTTCCTGTTTTCAGCGTAGACTTTTCGCTAATGATGCTGTGTGTTATAATCATGATATATTTACAAAATGGAATTTGTTCATGTAAAGTGTGGTGTGACCTATGTGGCTAAAAAAAATGATTTTAGAAAACTTTCGGGGATTTGTAGAACTTACAGTTACATTTGAAGAAAGATGTACTGTACTAATCGGTGTTAATGGATCCGGCAAGAGCTCCGTTTTAGATGCAGCTGCCATTGCCTTGGGAAGTTTTTTAGCTGGGTTAGATGGCATCTCTACCAATTCACTTTATCCCGAAGATGTTCGCTATGCTATGTATGAACAAGGTAGCAGCGTGACGAGGGAACGACAGTATCCGGTATCTGTAAAAGGCAAGTTGATGACGGAAGATGGTTCTTTGATAAAATGGTCCCGTGAGCTCAACGGGGATGGCGGACGGACCACTAACCGTAATGCAAAAGCCATGATGGATTATGCCGCCCGTCTCCAAAAAAATATACGGGACGGAAAAATCAATACAGTCCTTCCGTTGATTGCTTATTATGGCACAGGGAGGCTTTGGGCTCGGAAACAGACGAGAAGGGGACAGGGCATGAAGCGTCGTTCTGGCGTGGCTTCAAGAATTAATGGTTATAAAGACTGTTTGGATGCGGCTTCGAATGTACAGATGATGCTGGATTGGTTTGAAAAGATGACTTATCAGCAGTTACAGGAAGAATGCCGTATACCTGAATTGCAAGCGGTAGAGCATGCCATGGCGATTTGCTATGCCGGCATGGACGAACGAGCTGATGCGGTAAAAGTCCGCTATAGCGTCAAATATGAAGAATTGGAAATTTCCATTAAGCGGAAAGATGGTTCTGTTGAAGATTTACCTCTCCATCAGTTAAGTGATGGAATCCGCACGATTTTGACGATGGTAGCGGATATTGCTTATCGTACAGCTGTACTCAATCCTCAAATGCTAAATGATTGCGTACAGCAAACTCCGGGAGTGGTCTTGATTGATGAAATTGACATGCACCTTCATCCAGCTTGGCAGAAAAACATTGTCAGTGACCTGATGAGGACTTTCCCAAATCTGCAATTCATCCTTACCACTCATGCACCGAGTGTCTTGACCAATATCGATAGCCAAAGTATCCGCATTTTGCGAGAAGACCGAGCAGATATACCAAATGTCAAAAGTTACGGTCGTAATGTAAATGATATTATTTATGAAGTAATGGGGACTGAAGTACGCCCGACGGAAATAACAAAATTGATAGAAGAATTTAATGATGATATTGATGCCGGAAAATTGGATGAAGCTAAAAATAAATTGCAGGAATTGAGAGAAAAGCTAGGGAATCATGATCAAGATGTATTAGATGCTCAAATGTCGTATGACTTAGAAATCTTATGAGGTGATACGATGATTTATATAAAGAAAGGCGATATTCCTCACACCTTTTTGACTTATAGCCAGCAGGAAAATGCACATTTCGATGATATGCCAACTGAAGTAAAGCAGGTTTTACGAGAATCCTTGTGGCGAGAACAAGGGGGCATCTGTGCTTATTGTATGCAATCTATCAAGCCCAACGGACAGAGCATGAAAATTGAACATTTCCATGCACGTAATTCCGATAATGAACTGGATTATCATAATTTACTGGCTGTATGTCATGGAGGTGAAGGCAGGGGCGTTGAACATCATACTTGCGATACTTGCAAAGGAGATCGGGAGATACATATTAGCCCATTGAACGCAGGTGACATGTTGACCATTTCTTATACAAGTAATGGGATTATTACGACTAGTAAGCCGGGTGGACAAGATGAATTGAATGCTATTTTGAACCTAAACGATAAATACCTTGTTCAAAATCGTCGGAAGCAGCTCCATGCACTGAAAAAAGGGATTTCTAGTCGTTTTAAGAACAAAACCGTACCTAAACAGTATTGGCAAAAAATTTATCGTTACTATTCTTTAAAGGAGGATGGGACGTATCGAGAATATGTAGGAATTCTTTTGTGGTACCTTAAGAAAAAAATTTAATATACTACGGAACAAAAATGGCCATAAAGGCGGTTCTGATTTAGTTGATACGGAATGAGCATTGGAAATGGGAATAGTTCCCAACGGAGTTGGTTCAGTTGGCATTCAGAAGGGAGCGTACTATGAGTCAAACAGATACATGCATGTCTTTCCTTTGGGCAAAAAAGAAAGAACAGAATGGACGATTTTTTTGGCTGCCTCTTACCCTTCATTTAAAAGATACAATGGGAGTCATGGATTTCTTATGGCACCATTGGGTGAGTGAGGGGCAAAAGGAAATCATTATCCATGCATTGTCAGATACCGGTGAGGAAGTAGCGGATACAGCACAGCGACTGGCGTGTTTTTTGGCAGGAATCCATGACCTTGGTAAATGTACCCCCGTTTTTCAGACGCAAAAGGGTTATCAAAATTCACCAGATTTGGATATAGCGCTTCTGAATCGCTTGGAACAGGCCGGACTCACAGGCATTTCGTCATTGAACTTGGACATGGCTGCAAGAAAACGTTCACATCATACTGTGACGGGCGAATATCTGTTGCAATATTTTGGTGTGCAGCAAGATATCGCTTCTGTCATAGGGGCACACCACGGTAAGCCGATAGATAAAGAAGAGGTAGTAACTAAGCTGAAACTTTATCCGAGGTACTGCTTCCAGGATGAAAAAGAAGGTCCTTGTCAAAGATTGTGGCTAGCGATGCAGAAGCAGATTCTGGAGAGGAACCTGAAAAAGACCGGCTTTATTGATTCCGAAGAGAATCCGACGGTAGATTCATTGCCGGAGATAAGTGAAATCGGGCAGGTCCTCCTTTCGGGGCTTGTCATCATGGCCGACTGGATTGCCAGTAACGAAGCGTATTTTCCCTTAATCCCGTTAGAAGAAAATGAGCCGGAAGCAATGGAAAATCGGTTACAGTGTGGCATGATGACATGGAGAGAGAAGAATCCCGTTGAGGCGACGGACGTGATGAGTATACCTAATGTGGAGGAATACTATAGTGAACGTTTTGATTTTCCTCCGCGTCCGTTTCAGCAGAAAGTTTTTGATACGATTGCCAATACAGAGAATCCTGGCATTTTTATCCTGGAAGCACCTATGGGATGTGGCAAGACTGAAGCAGCATTGACGGCGGCAGAAGAGTTGATGGCAGAGAAACAACTGGATGGTCTTTTCTTTGGCTTGCCGACACAAGCGACATCTAATGGCATTTTTCCACGTATCGAGGATTGGTTCGATAAGTTTGCAGGAGTATACGATAAATTAGGAATCATGAAACTCATGCATGGGAAGGCCGCCTTGAATGAATTACAGGAGGAACTCGTAGACGGCGTGCATGTAGATGAAGAGAGGGAGTCCGGGGTCCTTACTTCGCAATGGTTTGCCGGTAAGAAAACGGCGATTTTAAGCGATGCTGTAGTCGGGACGGTCGATCATTTTCTCTTGTCTGCTTTGAAACAAAAACACTTAGCACTGCGCCATTTGGGCTTTTCAAAAAAAGTCGTAATCATTGATGAAGTCCATGCGTATGATGCCTATATGGACGTGTTCCTTTCGCGAGCTGTGGAGTGGATGGGTGCTTATGGCCTCCCTGTGGTACTTTTGTCTGCGACGCTTCCTAAGGGCATACGGGAAAAACTGATTCAGGCTTATCTCTTAGGACAGGGCAAGGGGATACGGACAAGAGATAAGAAAAAATATGCATCTATTTTTCAATCAGAAGCCTATCCACTGTTGACCTATACCGATGGCGGTACTGTCCGGCAAAGACGAGATTTTACGAAAGAAGAGGATAAATGCATCACTGTTCATAAGCTGGAAGAGAATTATCTTGAAGAAATACTGGAAACTTTGCTGGCTCATGGAGGCGTCGCTGGTATTATTGTCAATACGGTGGGTCGGGCACAAGTGCTCTTTGAAAGGCTGATTAATGTCTTTGGCACAGATGTCACCTTGCTTCATGCGAAATTCATTGATACAGACCGAGTTGCCAAAGAAAAAGTCCTAATGGATAATATTGGGAAAGGCGCGAAGCGGCCACGGCGTGCCATTGTCATTGGTACGCAGGTTTTGGAACAGTCCCTCGATATCGACTTCGATGTCCTTATTACGGACCTCTGCCCTATGGATTTACTCCTACAACGCGTCGGTCGTCTTCAACGCCATCAAATTACCCGTCCAGAAGGACTTGCCACACCTATTCTTTATGTGATGGGACAAAGTGATACTTTGTCATTTGAAAATGGCGCCTCAGCGATTCACGGGGATTATTTGTTGGCGCGGACACAAAAATTACTACCTAAAGAAATTTTTTTGCCACGAGATATATCGCCTTTGGTACAAAGTGTTTATGATGATGCGGAAATTCATTGGGACGAGGGGGTAAAAGAAACTTATAAAAGTGCTAAAAAGAAGCATGCAATAAACATAATGAAGAAAACAAATATAGCGCAGAATCAATTTCTTTTACGAAAGCCGCATTTAAAAATAAAACCGGATAAATATAACCTGATTGGCTGGCTGGATACGTCAATAACGTTTGATAGTGAAGAAAATGCTTTTGCCCAGGTCCGCGATGCGGAGGAAAGCATCGAAGTCATTATGTTGATGAAATATGGTACGGGCTATGGATATTTTGGTAAAAAAGAGGATATTTCTGGTCAAGTGGAGAATTATAAAGTAGCTAAAGAAATTGCCAAGCAGACCTTGAAATTATCTTCGTCGATTGCCCGATTTGCTTTTGGCAATATACAAAAGACAATTGAATGGCTGGAAGAGTACAATCGGGAAAATTTGTATTCCTGGCAGCAGCAACCGTGGCTGAAAGGAAGCTTGGGAATTCTTTTTGAACCAGTCGATGATGGAAAAACTGGAAAATTTTACCTAGGTGATGTGATATTGATGTATAATTATGACATAGGACTTCAGGTGTTTCAGAATAATAAGAAGAAAATTTGACAGGAGGTAGACATGGGAAGATATAATCTTTTAGATGAAGCATGGATTCCCGTCTTGCGCAAAGACACAGGGAAAGTAGAAGAAGTATCCCTTCTTACACTCTTTTCACAGGCACAAGAGTACTATGCCTTAGCTGGCGAGATGGAAACACAAAACTTTGCTGTTTTACGTGTACTGTTAGCCATCTTGACAACTGTATTCACGCGGGTAGATGCGGAAGGTGAGCCATATGACTTCCTGATGTTGGATGAAACGACAGGGGCGCGGCTCATTTTATCGGAACCTGTAGATGAGGTAGATGCTGATGACTATATGGATGCGCTCGATGAAACATGGAAGACCATATGGAAGCAGCATCGTTTCCCGGAAATCGTCTGTCAATATTTAGATGCCTGGCGCGATCGCTTCTATTTATTGGATGAAACGTATCCCTTTTTTCAGGTGACGAAGCAAGATTTAGAAAGCCGACCTAAAGAGAAACAAAAAAAGGCAACTAATCAAGAAACGATTGTTATGGGGAAACAAATAAATCGTTTGATTTCTGAGAGTGGGGATGACAAAACAAAGAAACCTGCGATTTTTTCGCCAGTTGTAGGATCGAGGAAGAATCGTCTATCAGAAGCAGAATTTGTTAGGTGGTTAATTACGGCTCAAGGATATATAGGGACGTTTGATAAATGTATATTTATGTTAGATGAAAAAAAGAAGAATTCTAAAGGGTGGTTGTATGATCTTGGCGGTATCTATATGGAAGGAGATGACCTTTTTGAAACATTGTGGATGAATACTATGTTGCATCATGTTATGGGGGAACAATATACGATTGCACCTCAAACACCTTGTTGGGAAGATGAACCGGGGCAACGGTTGGATGAGATTTTGCGGGGATGCCCGTTGACTAATTTGGCATCTCTTTATACTGCTTGGAGCAGAGCAATTTATATTCCGCCGACTTGGAACTCAAAAATGGATGCATTGATTGGAATAGTTAAGGTAACAGAAATTAATCATGAAAATGCTTTCTTGGAGCCAATGACATTATGGACATTTAATAAGACTGGAGAACATCAAAATCGATTCACTCCACGAGTACATAGGCCGGAACAGGCGTTATGGCGTTCTTTTGGATTACTTATCTCTGATGAAAATAATGCAGAAGTGAAATGCCCGGGGATTATTGATTACTATCATAAGATTGCTCCTTCACTTGAAAACCGCATGGTAAAGTTGCATGCAGTTAGTATGCTTTCTGATGGTGGAGCGACGTCGTGGATGCCAGTAGATGAAGTGACAGATACTCTTTTGATGAATGAAATCTTACTGACTGATACAGGAAAAGACGGGTGGAGTATTCGGGTAAGAGATACGGCAGAAGATACAAAAAGTTTCATAGAAAATATTTATGGAGATTTTTTATATGATATAGCTGATATACATGGACTTTGTAAGAAAAAAAAGAATGAAGATAAGAAAATTGATAAAATATTTTTTATTAAAAAAAAGAAAACAGAAATATATGAAGCTATTGATATACCTTTTCGTGATTGGTTGCGTAATATTGAGCCCTCGGAGAGTGTGGATGAACAGGTACGTACTTGGAAAGTGAAATTTCGGGTTATTATTTTAAACGAAGTGAAGAAAATTATGGAACGTGCAACGGTGCGAGATTATATTATCAAAGAAAATAAAAATATTATAATAGCATATCAAACTTTTAAGTACAAACTCAATAAATATATGCCATTAGAAACGTGAAGAAAAATAATACATTGAAATGGTATATGAAAAGGAGGGAATTCATTGAAAGGACAAGAAGAAAGCGTATATCAGGTAACTCAAAAAATTTTGAGTAAACTGAAAGCACAGGAAGAAATGGCAAGTGGAAAGGCGGCCCTTGCGGCACTTCGCCATAGCCTCGGTAAACCACTCGGCAATTCACCAGCTGTGTGCCGGATTTTACTGGAGAACATGCCGGAGACATTCTTATCTAAAAATGGTATAGAGACAAAAGAAGAGCGTGCTATCTATGCAGCGCTGCAACTCTATGCGATTCAGAAGCAAGGCCGGCGTGGCAAAGAAGCCAGCGATACGGTTAAAAATATTGGAGAAGCCTTGCGGAAACTTCGAGCAGATGCCAGTCGGGAAGCCATGGACAGGAGATTTGTATCGGTACTTTCTGCAGCATCATTTGCTGATTTTCTTTATCAACTTCGGCAGCTTGTAAAACTTGCTAAAGCAAAAAAGGCATTGCCTGTAGATTTTGCTGCTCTTGCTGAGGATCTTTATTGGTATCAAATCGGGGCTAGAGAAAAAGTTTGCCTGCGTTGGGCAGAAGCCTACTATCGAATTGAAAAGAAAAAAGAAGATAAATAAAAGTGTCAGAAGAACAAGGAGGATAAGTTAATGAAAAACAATCGTTTATTTTTGGATATTCACGCTATTCAGATTTTACCGCCTTCAAATGTCAATCGTGATGATACGGGAAGTCCTAAAACGGCACGTTTCGGCGGCGTGACACGTGCCAGGGTCAGTTCACAGGCTTGGAAAAAAGCCATGCGCGACTATTTCCGTGATTTTGGGGATGGATTCCAAGTCGGTGTGCGTACGTTAAAAGTATTGGATTATGTCGTGGGCAAAATGTTGGAAAAAGACGCCTCGCTCACCGAAGAAGTGGCCAAAAAGAAAGCTGAAGATGTTTTAAAAGCTGCCGGACTGAAATTGAAAGATGGAAAACTTTCTGCATTGTTTTTCCTGGGGGCGCAACAAGCAGATGCCTTAGCAGAAGCGGCCATTTCCGGAGAGAAAGATAAAGCGAAACTTTCGAAATTGCTCAAAACGAATCCAGAAATCGACATCGCTCTTTTTGGTCGTATGCTAGCAGATGACCCGACGAAAAATGAGGATGCATCTTCGCAGGTTGCACACGCCATTTCGACTCATGAAGTGCAGACGGAATATGACTATTTTATTGCTAAAGACGACTTAGCTTCGGATGATAATGCCGGGGCAGCTATGATTGAAACCAATGAATTTAATTCGTCAACGCTTTATCGCTATGCAAATGTTGCTGTACATGAATTTCTCCATCAAATGAAGGATGATAAAGAACTGACAGCCCGGGCACTGCGGCTTTATATTGAGGCATTTGCTAAATCGATGCCGTCTGGTAAGTGTAATAGCTATGCTAATCAAACTTTTCCGCAGGCTCTCCTTGTCATACTTCGGGATGACCGTCCCATTAGTTTTGTTGGGGCGTATGAAAATGCCGTAAAAGCCAAGAATGGGTATACAGAGGAATCGGTTCGCCGCCTTTTTACGGAAGGGAAGAAAGCTGATAAATTCGTTCATACGCCAGTGGCTAGTTTCTGCCTTTTAGCAGATGATACATGGTATCCATCTGAAGGGGAAGCTGTTTTTACAGGCAACAAAGAAAAGGAAATGACGGAACTTTTAGACGATTTTTCTAATCAGCTCGTTGCACTTCTTTAATAGCAGGAGTAGAAAATGAAGACTATTTTACTGAAATTTTCGGGTCCCATGCAATCATGGGGGACCGATTCGCATTTTGAAACACGGCATACTGATCATCATCCATCGAAAAGTGCTGTATTGGGGCTCCTTGCGGCTTCTTTGGGATGGCGGCGGAATGATGTCCGGATTGCAGACTTGAACAGAGTCTGTTTTGCCGTTCGTGTGGACCAGCCGGGAAATCTGCTGAAAGATTACCATACGGCACACAAGCCTGAAGTGAAAAATGGTGGCATTATTTCTTATCGGACCTATGTGACGACACGATATTATCTTCAAGATGCTGTCTTTGTCGTAGCTTTAGGAATATCAGAAGCAAGTGATGTAAATAAATTTGTTAAAGCACTTCGTTCTCCGTATTTCCAGCCTTATATGGGGCGTCGATCTCTTTCCCTTCCGATGGATTTTCTGCTTGATGTCGTCGAGGGGGAACCTCTTGCTGTGCTTTGCAGTTTTCCCTGGCAGGCGGCAGATTGGTACAAAAGGCAAGAACTGAGAAAGGGAGCCGGCAGTAAGCGCCTGTCTGTTTTTACAGAGAATCGTATTATGGGGAGTGTATCCAGACCCCGTCGGGACCATGTTCTTTCTTTGGCGGCATCAGGACGCCACTATCTGGCAAGGATGGAACAGGAGACGATTTGTGAAATTGGTATAAACGAGACGCATCAGGAGCACGATGCTTTTGATGTCTTGGGAGGTGTTTGAAATGTATCTTTCCAGAGTTCAACTGGATACAGATAATCGTCAGAAAATTCGCAATCTAACACATCTCGGCGCCTACCATGATTGGGTAGAACGGAGTTTTCCCGAGGAATTTGCAGATGGCGAACGCACACGTAAACTTTGGCGTATCGACCATCTCGGTGGAAAGATTTATCTTCTCATTGTAAGTCGGGAAGCGCCAGACTTATCCGCGCTTTGCCGTTATGGCGTAGAAGGAAGTGCTGAAACGAGAAATTATGATCCGTTTTTGTCTAAATTAAAAAAGGGAATGAAGTGCCGTTTTCGTACTGTTTTGAACCCTGTCGTCGCTGTTTTAGATAGGAGTGGAAAGCGGGGGCGCATCATGCCGCATGTTACGGTAGCACATCAGTTAGACTATTTAAAGAAACGGGCAGAGCTACATGGCTTTTTTTTGCATGATGGCGAGTATGGCATAAAAGAACGGGATTTTGCGCTGTGGCGAAAAGGAAAAGAACATATTCGTCTTAGCCGAGTTGCTTATGAAGGTCTATTGACTATTCAGGATGCTGATCTCTTTCGTACTTTACTTACAGAAGGGATGGGAAAGAAAAAGGCATACGGGTTTGGCATGATGACAGTCATTCCGCTGGAGGTGTAATATGGCAGGACCGATTATTGCAGGAAAATCTGAAAGTTCCGAATTGCCTCGAGTAGAAGACCGGGCTACTTTTATTTATATTGAACATGCTAAGATAAATCGAGTCGATAGTGCGGTAACTGTTGCAGAGGCCAAGGGAATCGTCCGCATACCAGCAGCCATGATTGGGGTGTTGCTTTTAGGCCCTGGGACTGATATAAGTCATCGAGCTGTAGAGCTTTTGGGTGATACAGGCACGGCACTGGTATGGGTAGGAGAGCAGGGGGTTCGGTACTATGCCAGTGGCAGAGCGCTTGCCAGGTCGACGCGCTTTCTCGTGAAGCAGGCGGAGCTTGTTACGAATGAGCGAAGTCGTTTGCGGGTTGCACGAAGGATGTATCAGATGCGTTTCCCGACGGAAGATGTATCAAAGTTAACTATGCAGCAGCTTCGTTCCCATGAGGGCGCTCGTGTGCGACGCAAGTATCGTGAGCTATCCAAAAAATATAATGTACCCTGGAAAAAGCGCGTGTATAATCCGGACGATTTTGCCGGCGGTGATCCCATTAATCAGGCACTTTCTACGGCCCATGTCGCTCTTTATGGCTTGGTACATAGTGTGGTGGCCGCCCTCGGACTTTCTCCGGGACTTGGATTCGTGCATACAGGCCATGATCGTTCCTTTATTTACGATGTGGCCGACCTCTATAAGGCAGAAATCACGGTGCCGATTGCTTTTGCTGTAGCCGCAAAGGCCGAAGAAGGACAAGATATCGGTCAACTAGCTCGATTGCGGACGCGGGATGCCTTTGTCGATGGAAAAATTCTAAAACGTATGGTCAAAGACTTGCAGACGCTTCTCGAAATTCCCGAGGAAGGGCAAATTGAAGCGGAACCGCTAAGCTTATGGGATGATAAGGAGAAACTGGTCCCCTATGGGGTGAATTATAGCGAGGTAACATCATGCCCATGACAGTCATTACACTTAAAAATGTGCCTCAATCCTTGCGGGGAGACCTTACGCGATGGATGCAGGAAATTGCTACGGGTGTCTATGTGGGGAACTTCAATAGCCGTATTCGTGAATATTTGTGGAGGCGCGTGCAGGAAACCATGGGAGCTGGTGAGGCCAGCATGTGCTTTGCTGCGAGAAACGAATTGGGTTATGATTTTTTGACCGAAAATGCTTCCCGTTCCGTCATTGATTACGATGGGTTGCCCTTGATTTTTATTCCTAAAGAACAGTCAGCGGTCAGTGATTTGCCGAAGGGATTCAGTACAGCAGCGAAATTGCATCGCGCTCATATCGCAGGATCGGCCAAGAAGAAAGAAAAACCCATACGATATGTCGTCATTGACATTGAGACTGATGGAAAAGATGCCAAAAGGAATCATATTTTAGAAATTGGGGCTATTCGCTGTGAAGATGGCAAAGAAACTCATTTTACAGCGCTTATCTCTGGTGATGCAGTTCCCCCGAATATTACCAAACTTACTGGAATTACAGCGACACTGTTACAGAAAGAAGGACAAGAAGAAAAGAAAGTATTAACGGCTTTTCGGGAATTTATTGGAGATGATGACCTCGTCGGCTATCATGTCAGTTTTGACATTGAATTTCTAAGGCAGGCTTTTAAAAAATATGGATTGGGATATCTAAAGAACAAAACCCATGACCTCTTGAGGATTGTAAAAAAAGAGCAGCTTTTTCAAGCTGATTATAAATTGGAAACTTCCTTACAAAGCTACGGAATCCATAAAAAAGTACCTCATCGAGCATTAGGAGATGCCGAACTCGTCAAATGTTTGGCAAAGAAGTTGAATAAATTTTGAATGTCAGTAAGTGTAAAAGGGCGAAAATAAAGGAATCCATTACTGTCTTTCCCGCACGAGCGGGGGTGATCCTGGTGTCTTGGAATACTTTGAGTACCTGAGAGAGTCTTTCCCGCACGAGCGGGGGTGATCCCGACACCGCCTGCACCCAACGTATAACTGAATGGTCTTTCCCGCACGAGCGGGGGTGATCCTAGCTGGCGTCTCGATGCCAGGTAATGTAGATTGTCTTTCCCGCACGAGCGGGGGTGATCCCGCCCTCCGGCCACCGGCTACGGCCCACTGTACGTCTTTCCCGCACGAGCGGGGGTGATCCCTGTTTTTGGATACCTGAAGAATTACACGAAGTGTCTTTCCCGCACGAGCGGGGGTGATCCCGTCATCTGGCTGGCATCAAACGTCTGGGTATCGTCTTTCCCGCACGAGCGGGGGTGATCCCTGTTTTTGGATACCTGAAGAATTACACGAAGTGTCTTTCCCGCACGAGCGGGGGTGATCCCGTCATCTGGCTGGCATCAAACGTCTGGGTATCGTCTTTCCCGCACGAGCGGGGGTGATCCCAGCCCGAAGGCGACAACTACTGTATCGACAGGGTCTTTCCCGCACGAGCGGGGGTGATCCTATGTTGCCGTATTTTTCTTTCTCTGCTGTCTGGTCTTTCCCGCACGAGCGGGGGTGATCCTTGTGCTCTCAAGATAGCAGTATCTTCGATAGGGTCTTTCCCGCACGAGCGGGGGTGATCCTACGTTTTCCGCAGCCGCAACCTGACGTATAACGTCTTTCCCGCACGAGCGGGGGTGATCCTCAATTAACGCTTTGCGCACTGACATCACCGCCGTCTTTCCCGCACGAGCGGGGGTGATCCCGCCGCCGAAAATAAGATGAACGGCGTCAATGAGTCTTTCCCGCACGAGCGGGGGTGATCCTATGACAGACACCTACCAAGCTGAACGGCTGGCGTCTTTCCCGCACGAGCGGGGGTGATCCCAAAGGGAAAATGGAAGCCACCTTTATCATTGGGTCTTTCCCGCACGAGCGGGGGTGATCCCATAAATCAAGAGGTATTCCGGCTATTTTCCCTGTCTTTCCCGCACGAGCGGGGGTGATCCCTGCGTGGGAAGCTTTAGAAAAAACAACTATAAGTCTTTCCCGCACGAGCGGGGGTGATCCTGAGCGGCGCCCGGAGGCGGCCGTACGCATTTAGTCTTTCCCGCACGAGCGGGGGTGATCCCGTCAGTACTTACGGTATAGCACATGTCGAATGGTCTTTCCCGCACGAGCGGGGGTGATCCCCACCCGCACAAATTGAAGAAGTCGTGGCGCTGGTCTTTCCCGCACGAGCGGGGGTGATCCCTCGACAGCCGGTAAAGATAAGCATGAGTACATGTCTTTCCCGCACGAGCGGGGGTGATTCTATGGCATTTAAAGCTCCAAAGAAGGCCGATTCGTCTTTCCCGCACGAGCGGGGGTGATCCCTTTTTCCCGTCCCAGGTTACGTCTGCCCCCGTGTCTTTCCCGCACGAGCGGGGGTGATCCCAGCAGCCGCCATTAAACGCCGCAAGGGATTGAAGTCTTTCCCGCACGAGCGGGGGTGATCCCCTTCGCAATGCGATTGACAAGTAAGTTATATGGTCTTTCCCGCACGAGCGGGGGTGATCCCGAAATGGCCACGGCCAATAGTCGCTTTCATGTGTCTTTCCCGCACGAGCGGGGGTGATCCTGATGAGCATGGATGGCCGTCTCCGCTCCGTCAGTCTTTCCCGCACGAGCGGGGGTGATCCTCACAACGATACTATTATTGTCTTTGACGAGGGTCTTTCCCGCACGAGCGGGGGTGATCCCGAGCCATTCCGTGAATTTATCACGCATGGTGTGTCTTTCCCGCACGAGCGGGGGTGATCCCCGGACGACGTGCGGGGTGCGGCCCTACATTCGGTCTTTCCCGCACGAGCGGGGGTGATCCCAGGCGATGAGAGACACACAGGAGTATTTCAATGTCTTTCCCGCACGAGCGGGGGTGATCCTATCATCAAAAACATGGGACTGTGGCGGCCGAGAGTCTTTCCTGCACGAGCGGGGGTGATCCCAATCATCATGTTTTTCGCCGTGTTGAATTTAGGTCTTTCCCGCACGAGCGGGGGTGATCCTATATTCCGCTTCTTCAAAGGCGATTTTGGCAGGTCTTTCCCGCACGAGCGGGGGTGATCCACTACGGGCGTCCCAGTAATTGCTATTGCCCCCGTCTTTCCCGCACGAGCGGGGGTGATCCCAGCTCGTGACCTCGAATACGCTATCGTAAACAGTCTTTCCCGCACGAGCGGGGGTAATCCCAAAAACCACGCTGGTCTGCGTGGTTGTCTGTTGTCTTTCCCGCACGAGCGGGGGTGATCCCGAAACAATTGATGGCTGGGCCGAAAGCAGTAAGTCTTTCCCGCACGAGCGGGGGTGATCCCGAAACAATTGATGGCTGGGCCGAAAGCAGTAAGTCTTTCCCGCACGAGCGGGGGTGATCCCGTCAGCGTTCCCATTGGTGGCTGGAACTGGTAGTCTTTCCCGCACGAGCGGGGGTGATCCTAGGTGTCCGTGCCATAATCCCAACGGCTGGTCGTCTTTCCCGCACGAGCGGGGGTGATCCTCTTACCCCCGGAGAGGTTCTTTAACAGGTCTTGTCTTTCCCGCACGAGCGGGGGTGATCCCAACAGGCGCAAAAAAGAGGGCTTGCCTAAAATGTCTTTCCCGCACGAGCGGGGGTGATCCTGTATTTGTATACGTAGGAAGATTAAAGTGATAGTCTTTCCCGCACGAGCGGGGGTGATCCTCCTGTAATTCATCCCAGATGGCAATGCGGATAGTCTTTCCCGCATGAGCGGGGGTGATCCCTATACCGAATCGGGCAGTGAAACGGAGGGCTGGTCTTTCCCGCACGAGCGGGGGTGATCCTATGATGGCAGTTCAAACTTGTCTGTGAAAAAGGCTTTTCCCGCACATTCAGTGGGCTCCTGCACGGGAGCGGAATTTCTATTCATGGCCAAGCTGGTAAAATTCCTAGTTTTATTAGAGAAAATATGGGAGTCAAATTATGATTACACGCAACGACATAGAGCGAGATATTGATACTAGCCAATCCTGTGCTACTTGGACCTACAAAGGTAAGGGATGCGGAATCGATCCTGTCGATGGGCACTATGTCATGTGGTATGGGTACGGGCAGCAGCCAGACTTAGTAGCCAAAGATTGGAATGCGATTTTTAATACTATTTTTTTTGATGGGAAGACATTACAGGAAATCCTTCCGGATATTACTGATTATGAAGCACCTTAATGTTTTTTTAGCACTCACGATGTGGGTGCGTGTTTCCTGTACGAGCGGAGGGGGTTCCCGTTCTTTTACATCTGCGGTTCGCGTCTGGCGGCGAAAAGACAAGATATAAATTGCAACAAAAAGCAGACCATATATAATGTCTGCTTAATCAGTACCAAGCAAGCTGTTCGACAAATTGTCAATGTTGGGGCAAATTTTTTTTATGAATCGCTTCAAAATATCTTATCCCAAGAAGTATCCTTAGTTCAGTTGAGCCAGAAGCTGGAGCAGTTGGTGAACCAGACGGGAGGTGAGGTATTAAAAGCAATCTTGGAACAAGCGGATGCGGCTATTTATGCCGCCATCAAGCCGGAACATCGCTATTAGGTCAAGGTGCATCGTTCACGGACATTGACGAACGATTTCCTGGTTGTACAAAGAAATTAAAATTTGGTACAATGAGATTAATAGGAGGTGTGGCTGATGGATGAAGAGATAATGCAGGATGTAAAGGAACAGCTGGCAGGGGCACTAGACTACGATCAAGCAGCGAAAGGCGTTTTGTCGCAAAAAAAGGTGCTGGCTTATATCTTGAAACGGACTGTCCCCGAATTTGAATCGGCCAGCCTCGATGATATTGCCAATATATACATCGAAGGGCAGCCGGAAGTCAGTACGGTTCCGGTTTCTAAGGATAAAACGAACGCGGTTCGCCACGCCTTAGAGCGACAGGATACACCGAAGATTAAAGGGGCACAGAATGAAGATAACAGCATAACCGAAGGCAGCATTGTCTTTGACATCTTGTTTCGGGCGAAGGCGCCGGAAACGAATGAGCTTATTACGCTGATTATCAATGTAGAAGCGCAAAAGCGTTTGAAACCGAAAAAGAAAACGGGAGATACCTATCCTTTATTAAAAAGAGCTGTCTATTATGCCAGCCGATTAATTTCTTCGCAAAAAGGAACCGAATTCATCAATAGCGACTATGATAAAATAAAGAAGGTCTATACCATTTGGATTTGCATGGAAGCCCCACAGGGAAAAAGTGCGATCAACCGCTATCAGCTGAAAGAACAGCATCTGCTGCACCGCTATAAGGAGCCTTATCAGAATTATGACCTCATGGGCATCATCTTTGTCTATCTGGGAAACAGCAAAGTCAAGGACCAGCTGATAAATCTGCTTGATTTGATGTTCAAATCGTCAAAGAATGCCAGTGAAAAGATTACGACTCTGCATAATGATTTTGGGATTGATTTGACACAAGAAGGAGAGGGGGATTTGGCAGTCATGTGCAACTTAGGAGAAGGAATATACGAAGATGGCCTGATGAAAGGCAAGCAAGAAGGATGGGAAAAAGGCAGAAAAGAAGGGAGAGCAGAAGGTAGAGCAGAAGGTAGAAAAGAAGGTAAAGAGGAAGGCCGAACCGAAGGGAAATTGGAATTCGCTCTCGAACTGTTAAAGGATGGGATGGCCTTAGATAAAGTGGCGAAGTATAGTAAACTATCGTTGACCATGATCGAAAAACTGGCCAAACAAAATAAATTGATTTAGGTGCTGGCTTATATCTTGAAACGGACGGTCCCTGAATTTGAATCGGCCAGCCTCGACGATATTGCCAATATCTACATCGAAGGGACGCCGGAAGTCAGTACGGTGCCGGTCTCTAAGGACAAAACCAACGCGGTCCGGCACGCTTTGGAGCGACAGGATACACCGAAAATCAAAGGGGCGCAGAATGAAGATAACAGCATAACCGAAGGCAGCATTGTCTTTGACATCTTGTTTCGGGCGAAGGCGCCGGAAACGAATGAGCTTATTACGCTGATTATCAATGTAGAAGCGCAAAAGCGTTTGAAACCGAAAAAGAAAACGGGAGATACCTATCCTTTATTAAAAAGAGCTGTCTATTATGCCAGCCGATTAATTTCTTCGCAAAAAGGAACCGAATTCATCAATAGCGACTATGATAAAATAAAGAAGGTCTATACCATTTGGATTTGCATGGAAGCCCCACAGGGAAAAAGTGCGATCAACCGCTATCAGCTGAAAGAACAGCATCTGCTGCACCGCTATAAGGAGCCTTATCAGAATTATGACCTCATGGGCATCATCTTTGTCTATCTGGGAAACAGCAAAGTCAAGGACCAGCTGATAAATCTGCTTGATTTGATGTTCAAATCGTCAAAGAATGCCAGTGAAAAGATTACGACTCTGCATAATGATTTTGGGATTGATTTGACACAAGAAGGAGAGGGGGATTTGGCAGTCATGTGCAACTTAGGAGAAGGAATATACGAAGATGGCCTGATGAAAGGCAAGCAAGAAGGATGGGAAAAAGGCAGAAAAGAAGGGAGAGCAGAAGGTAGAGCAGAAGGTAGAAAAGAAGGTAAAGAGGAAGGCCGAACCGAAGGGAAATTGGAATTCGCTCTCGAACTGTTAAAGGATGGGATGGCCTTAGATAAAGTGGCGAAGTATAGTAAACTATCGTTGACCATGATCGAAAAACTGGCCAAACAAAATAAATTGATTTAGGGCCAGTTAGCATGTTTTGGGCAGCCCCTACGATAGTCCCGATTGGGGCTTTTCTTTACGAGCCGAGGGTCACTCGAGGCGGCCGGTGGGGGCGTCGGATTCCCACTTGATGAACTAAAAGAAAAAAAGCTTGACAAGGCCTGTCTAAATCTGTAAAATAAATAAGTAAGCTTTTCACTTGGACTCCATTAGCCCCGGAGAAAGAGCACCAAAAGCTTGGTCAGTTAGTTAAATTCAGGGAGGAATCACACAGCATGAAAACTACATTTATGGCCAATGCAGGCAACATCGAACGCAAATGGTTTGTTGTTGATGCTGAAGGCCAGACATTAGGCCGTCTTGCTGCCGAAGTAGCTAAAGTTCTTCGGGGAAAACATAAACCTACTTTTACCCCGCATGTTGATACAGGCGATTATGTAATCGTAGTAAACGCAGCAAAGGTTAAATTAACAGGTAAAAAATTAATCCAGAAAACCTATTTCCATCATTCCGGTTATCCCGGTGGAGCTAAATTCACTCAGGCCGGCCACATGCTCGAAGCACGTCCGGAACGCGTTGTTGAAATGGCAGTTCGCGGTATGCTCCCGAAAAATAAATTGGGTGAACAGATGTATCGTAAACTGAACGTTTATGCAGGTGCTGAACATCCGCATCAGGCTCAGAAACCTGAAGTTTTGAAGTTAAACATTCGCTAATTAATACCGGGAGGAAGATTTCATGGCAGTAGCACAGTACTACGGCACTGGCCGTAGAAAGACATCCGTTGCTAGAGTTCGTCTGGTTCCGGGTCAGGGTAAAATCACAGTCAACAAAAAAGAATTGAACGAATATTTCGGTCGTAAAACACTGGAATTGGTTATTAAACAGCCGCTCGTACTCACAGGCGTAACTGAACAGTACGACGTCATCGCTGACGTTAAGGGTGGCGGCCCGTCCGGCCAGGCCGGCGCAATCCGTCACGGCATCAGCCGTGCCCTTTTGGAAGTCGACGGCGATTTCCGTCAGGCTCTCAAAAAAGCTGGTTTCCTCACACGCGACCCGCGTGAAAAAGAACGCCGTAAATACGGCCTCAAGAAAGCTCGTAAAGCTTCCCAGTTCTCGAAACGTTAATATACGCGTATATTTCCACAAACCTATGCAACCGACAAACCGCATGAACAAGCTGTTCGTGCGGTTTTCTTTTTGGCTGAATATCAATTAACTTTGCATAAATTCGAGTACGTGAGAGGCTGTAATATACATACAATATACGCATAATACACAAATCACAGGTGGTTCACGGCCTCGATGAGCTGGGAAAGTGTCTTGTGGGTATAGACGCGGTCGGTGATGTCCTGGGAGCGGTGCTCCAAGATGAGCTGTATGATCTTCTTGTTTTCTTTTCCGATTGCCTAAACAAACTAATGTTCTAAAATAGTGCGATAAAAAAGGAATGTGAAGAGTATTCACATTCCTTTTTTTATTTATATATGCGCGATAAGACCATGGACATGACGATTTATGATTGATTTATGCCTTATATTGTATAAAGTTAGAATGACTTTTCGTATGTCATGACGACCCGGCCATTTTTGTAGAGGTTCTTGGCATTGGCCCGGACCTCTAAGACCTGGTTGTTGTTCGGATCCAGATACAGGAAGGATTTGACGGGCGTCGTTTCGATGACGAAGACTTTTTCGTCGGCGGTATCATGCTTGCCATTTTCGTAGCTATGGATCCCGTCGAAAAGGTGGTCCTGGATGCCGACCTTATGGAAGATGTCCAGGATGCCAGCCGCCCGGGCTTCATCGACGCCAGTCCCCTCGGCGATCTGCTGCACAGCGAGCTTGTGGTGGTCGCTGGCCTTTTCCGGATTGGCTTCCTTTTCGGCCTTATCGCTTGCCTGTTGCACTTTCTGGCTGGCTGTCGGAGCTGGCGGCGGGTCGATGGTCGCACCGACGGCCCCGATGACGAAAACGGTAGCCAGGCATAAGAGTCCGCGTTTCTTCCCATAAGGCGGGGCCAGGAAGGGGGCGAACTTTTCCGGATTCTTTTTAGCCAGGATGTACCAGGCGATAATACAGATAATCAATAAACCAACAGCTGCTTGCATACGATTCCTTTCTTTCTGTGATTAGAATTGTTTCCTAACTTCAATGACTTTTCCTACAATATGGACTAAATTCGTTTCTTCTCCGGCAAACACGCGAGGCGGATAATTGGGATTGGCTGCTTCCAGGATAATCATATGATCCTGCTTCCGGACCCGCTTTAACGTTCCTTCATCTCCGTTTATGGTAACAACTGCCAGCTCCCCGTTCTCGACCTCTGGCTGGATGCGAACGATTGCAATATCCCCGTCGAATATTCCCAGGCCAGTCATGGAATCGCCTTTACAATGAAAGGCCCTTACGTCCCCATGGGTACAATCATCAATATATACATACCCATCAAGATATTCATAAGCGAAACCATTTGGGCCACAGGTTACCGTACCAATAATCGGGATTTTCCGGGCTTCAGCTGGCGGGGCTATTTTATTGGATAAGGGATAATCAGACATCCCCATGATATAGTCTGCCGATACATGGAACAGGTGGGATAATTCATTCAACTTCCTTACAGGGCGGCTTTCGCCTGTCTCATATTTGACGTAAGCGGTCCGGCTAATCCCCAGCTTTTGGGCAACTTCACCTTGTGATAGCTTTTCCCTTTTTCTTAGTTTTCTCAGTCTTATCGCTGTCATGTTCATCTTCTTCACTCCCTGTCTATGTATATATTATATGTGAAAAGCATTCACTTGAAAATATGTAAATAAAAATTAACAAAAACTATTAATATGTGAACTAAAGTTATGTGAAATGCAGGCATGAAGTGAATAAACTTCATAAACCGGTAAAACTATGCAATTGAAAGGCGCTGTCGCATGAAGACAGCGCCTTTTTTTGCAGTCAGCGGCCAGCTGCTAACCCCTAACTGCTAGCCACTAACCCCTTAAAAGGCTTGTCGCTATGCGACAAGCCTTTTTTGCACCCCTCCCGCCACTAGCCCAAGCGGCCTAAAGATGTTAAAATGGATAGGAAATAAGCTGTTTGCTGTGTGAAGGGGGAATCTGCATGTTTACGTATTATATGCCGACGAAGGTATTTTTTGGAAAGGGCTGTATCGCCCAGTCCGGCGAGGTGCTGGCTGATCTGGGACGGAAGGCGCTGTTGGTCACGGGGCGTCATTCGGCCAAGGTGAATGGGTCCCAGGCTGCTGTTGTGGAAAAGCTGGATGAATTGGGGATTTCCTGGTTCCTCTTTGATGAGGTCGAAAATAATCCGTCTGTAGCGACGATCCGCAGGGCCGCTGCGTTGGCCTTGGAAAAGGGCGTCGATTTCGTCATCGGTATCGGCGGCGGTTCGCCCATGGATGCGGCCAAGGCCATCGCCCTGGTCTGCACGCAGGAGCTGGATGATGAACAGTTGTTTACCGGCCCGTACCGCAAGCCCTTGCCCATCGTCGCCGTACCGACGACGGCCGGGACGGGCAGTGAAGTGACCAAGGTCAGCGTCCTGACCAATCCCAAGGCCGGGACCAAGCAGTCCATCAATACGCCGCTCATTTTCCCGGTCTATGCCTTTGCCGACCCGGCCTTTACGGACAGCGTGCCCGAAGCCGTCACCATTGATACGGCCATCGATGCCTTGTCCCATGCCATCGAAGGCTATATGTCCACGGCGTCGACGCCCATGAGTGATGTCTGGGCCGAAGAAGCCATGCGTTTCCTCGGCGTCCATTTGACGGACCTCAAAGGCGACGTTTCGCCTGTCGTCCGGGAAGACCTGCTCTATGGCTCGACCCTGGCAGGCATTACCATTGCCCAGACGGGGACGACCATGGTCCACAGCATGGGCTATATGCTGACCTATTATAAGGGGCTCAGCCATGGCCGGGCCAATGGCCTGCTCTTGCCGGCGTACATGAAGCTCATGGAAGAAACGATGGCCGATAAGGCAGAAAAGGTCTGGGCCATCCTGGGCCTGGCCGGACTCGATGACTTTACGGCCCTCATGCAGGAACTCATGGGCGATACGGTCGACTTGAGTGATGAAGAAATCGAAAAATTCGTCACCATGACCCTGCCGACAGGCGGCGTCCAGCGGACACCCTACACAGTCACGGCAGAGTTGTTGACGGATATATACCGCCATTTGACGGTTTAATGAAAAAAGCGGGCCGCCCAGAACGGGCCGCCTTTCAGGACGGCCCCTACGAACCACTAGCCACTAACCACGAACCACTAACCACTAACCACTATTATTATCACAGGAGGATTTTCATGGCAGAATTATTAGCCCCGGCAGGCTCTTTAGAAAACGTACTCACCGCCATTGACGCCGGTGCCGATGCCGTTTATTTTGGCGGGAAAGGCTTCAATGCCCGCAAATTTGCTCATAATCTCGACGATGCTGAAATCGGACAGGCTGTCCGGACGGCTCATTTATTTGGTGTAAAAGTCTATGTCACGGTCAACATCCTCATGGCAGACACGGAATTAGAGGCTTTGTCGGCCTATTTGCAGCTCCTCGACTCATTCGGCGTCGATGGCATCATCGTCCAGGACCTGGCCGTAGCCGCTTTGGCCCGTAAAGTCGCGCCGGATCTGCCGCTCCACGGCAGTACGCAGATGACCGTGGCCGACTTGGACGGCGTCCGTTTCCTCGAGGCCAATGGCTTCACCCAGGCCGTCTTGTCCCGCGAATTGTCGGCCCAGGAAATCCGTTTCATCGCTTCTCAGTCGTCCATTCCCATTGAAGTCTTCATCCACGGTGCGTCGTGCATGGCCTATTCCGGTCAGTGCCTGATGAGCAGTTTCCTCGGCGGCCGCAGCGGCAACCGCGGTGCCTGTGCCCAGCCCTGCCGTCAGCCTTATACGCTGCTCTGCGATGGTCAACCTGTCATGAAACACGAGGCCTATGTCCTCAGTCTGAAGGATTTGAAATCCCTCGATTATATCGACGACTTGCTCGATGCCGGCGTCACGTCCTTTAAAATCGAAGGCCGCATGAAGGGCGATACGTACGTCCGGACCGTCGTTTCGGCGTACCGCAGGGTCATCGATGCCCATTACCAGAGCCCGCAGCAGCGCAAGGCCGCCCATCGCGAAGCGGCAGCCCTCCTGGAAGGCGCCTTTAACCGCAGTTATCAGGCCGATTTCCTGGGAGATTCCGTCAGCCGCCGCACGTTGACCGAACGCAATCCGTCGGGACGGCAGACGGCTGACGACATGGCCGGCGGATTGACGCGGAAACTTTCCATCTATGGCCACGTCGACACGGAAGACCAGGGGAACCTGCGCCTGACCTTGTGGGATGAAAATGGCCATACCGCCTCGGCTGTAGCCGATTTCCAGCCCGAACCGGCCCGCCAGCGGCCGGCAACGGCCGATTACGTCCAGGGCCAGCTCGGCCGCTTGGGCGATACGCCTTTTGCCCTGGCCAGTGTGACCGTGTGGGATGAAACGCGCATGATCCCGGCCAGTGTCCTCAACGGCCTGCGCCGTCAGGCCGTCCAGGCTTTGACCGACAGTATCCTGGCCGATTACCAGCGGCCGGCAGCCGGAAAGGCCCGGCAGCGGCAGGCTCCGGACAGGCAGCAGGGGGACAAGGAGGCCATGCAGCTCGTCGTCCGCTGTGACAGTGTCGACGGCGTCGTCGCCGCGGCGGACCAGGGTGCCGACGTCATCATCTTTGGCGGCGAATCGTACCATCATCATCCCTTCGGCACCAAGGCCTGGCAGGCCGCCGTCCAGGCCGCTCATGAACAGGGCGCGGCTCTGTGGGCCGGTACGCCGCGTATTGTCCGCGAAGAAAACCGCCTGGTCGTCCAGAACGAACTGGAACGGGCCATCACGGCCGGCGTCGACGGCATCTATGCCGGTGCCATGGCCATTTTCGCCATGATAGCCGACTTGAATATTACCGTGCCCGTCCGGGCCGATTGGTCCCTCAATATCTTTAACAGCCAGGCGGCCCGGGCCTATGCATCCTTGGGCTGTACGGCCATTACGGCGTCTGTCGAGGCGACGCTGCGCCAGCTGAAAGAAATGGTCCGCCAGAGCGGCTGTCCCATCGAAGCCGTCGTCCAGGGCCGGGCCGAAATGATGGTCACTGAGTCCTGCGTCATTTCGTCCTTTGCCGGCAAGGGCCAGAAGAAAGGCTGCCCGGGCGTCTGCAACCGCGGTGCCTATGCCTTGCGGGACCGCCGGGACGAAACGTTCCCTGTCGTCACCGACCAGTATTGCCGCAACCACATCCTCAACAGCCGGGATCTGGATATGGCGCCGTATTATAAAGACCTGTGCCGCGCCGGCATCGCTGCCATCCGCATCGAAGGCCGCGGCCGCACGCCGCAGTGGATCGGCCAGCAGGTCAGCCGGTACCGCCGCCTCTGTGACGGTACGGAAACGATGCTCTTAGGCAGGGAAGACCAGACCGTGACGCGCGGTCATTTCTTCCACGGAATCTTATAACAACAGGAGTAATGCCATTTATGAATAAAAGAAGTATGAGGATTTTGGGATTCTACCAGGTCCAGAACATGCTGGTCCGCCTGGCCCCGTCCCGGTTGTCTAAAGAAATCGCCCGCCGCCTGAGACCGGTGAACGATGGCGATGTCATTGAAAAGAACCTGACCGATACGGAAGAAGCCGTCCGCTGCATGCAGACGGAAACGAGTACGCCCTTCGGCGGCATCGTCGATATCCGTCCGTCCCTGGAAAAGGCCAAGCGCGAAGTGACCCTCGATTCCCATGAATGTATCGATATCTGGAATAACCTCCAGCATTATGGGGAAATCCGGTCGTTCTTCGCCGAACGGGGGGCTGAGTATCCCCAGCTGGCCGAACAGGCTGAGGTCATCGGCGATTTTTCCCAGCTTTCTCATTCTTTCGCCACTGTCTTTGACAACAACCGCCAGATCCGCGACAATGCGTCGCCGGAATTGATGCGCCTGCGCAGCCGTATCGTCGAACTGGAACGGCAGACCAAGCGCTATGTCAATAATGTCCTGCAGAACAAGGAATATCAGAAGTATTTCCAGGATGCCCTGGTCACAGTGCGCAACAACCGCTATGTCATCCCCATCAAGCAGGAATACCGCCATGCCTTTCCCGGCATCGTCCACGATACGTCGGCCAGTGGCTCGACGCTCTATGTCGAACCGTTGGCCATCGTCAATGCCAACAACGACCTGCAGGCCGCCCGCATTGGCGAAACGAAGGAAATCGAACGCATTTTCCGCCGCCTGACGGCCAAAGTGCAGCAGCAGTACAATGACTTGTATGACAGCACGAAGTGTGTCGGTCAGCTGGAATTCGCCTTTGCCAAGGCCCAGCTGGCCTTGAAGATGAAAGCCTGCCGTCCGGCCATTTCCAAGACGCGGGAAATTAGGCTCATCCAGGCCCGCCATCCCCTCATCGACGCCAAGCACGTCGTGCCCAATACCATCGTCATCGGCGGCGATTACCGCATCCTGCTCATTACGGGCTCCAACACGGGCGGTAAGACCGTTTCCATGAAGACCCTGGGCCTTTTGGTTCTCATGCATCAGGCCGGCCTGTTCATCCCCGTCGGTGAATCGTCGGAACTGCCCGTCTTCCGCGACGTCTTTTCCGACATCGGTGACGAACAGGATATTTCCCAGAACCTGAGTACCTTTTCCAGCCATATGAAGCAGCTCATCTACATCCTCAAGCACTGCGGGCCGGAAGACCTCATCCTGGCAGACGAACTCGGTTCCGGTACGGACCCGGCCGAAGGCAGTGCCATCGCCATTGCCATCCTTGACGCCTTTTACCAGAAAGGCTCGTATGTCATGGTCACGACCCATTACAACGACCTCAAGAACTATGCCTATAATACGCCGGGCATCGAAAACGGCCACGTCGAGTTCGATATGGAAACGCTGAAGCCGACGTACAAGCTGCGCATCGGCTCGGCCGGCAGTTCCCACGCTTTCAGCATCAGCGAACGCCTGGGCATGCCCAGGGATATTCTGGAAAAAGCCAAAGACCTGCGCAGTAAGGCTCAGGACATGGATATGGAAAAAGTCCTGACCCAGCTCAATGCACAGGCCAAAAAGATGGACGAAGAACAGGCGGAACTGGAATACCGCCTGCGCGAAGCGCGGAAACTGGAAGACGATTTGCGCAAAGAAAAGGACAAGGTCACGTCGAAGCGGCAGGACATCATCGACGCCAGCCGCCGCGATGCCGTCGACCTCAAGCGCAACCTCCGCGTCGAAGCCGAAAAGATTATCCGCGAACTGAAGGCCCAGTCCAAGGAGGGGACGGACCGGGAAAAGGCCAAGGCCATCGACAAGGCCCGCCGGGCTATCCAGCAGATTTCCCTGCCTGAAGCGGAAAAGCCCCAGCGCGACCCTGTCGACCTGTCGAAATTGAAAGTCGGCCAGCAGGTCTTCGTCAACAACCTGGACAGCGTCGGCACGGTCGAAGACATCGGCAGCAAACAGCTGACCGTTTCCGTCCGGGGCATGACGGTCCGGGTCAAATTCAAGGACGTCAGTGCGCCGTACCTGGACGAATTGAAGAAAGAACAGCAGGCCGAAAAGAAAGCCGCTGCCGCCTCGTCGTACCGGCCTATCCGCACGTCCAGTGTAGCCACGGAATTGAACATCATCGGCAAGACCTTCAGCGAGGCCCTGCCGGAAGTCGAACGCTTCCTCGACCAGGCCCTGGCTGCCGGCTTCAGTCCGGTCAAGATCATCCACGGCAAGGGCAGCGGCGCCCTGCGCCGTCAGATCCACGCCTTCCTCGACGACCAGCCATTCGTCAAGAAATACCAGCTCGACGACGTAGAAGGCGGCGGTGCCGGCGTCACCCTGGTCTACTTCTAAGGGAAGAGGGGGCTGTTGCACGAAGGTTTTTGCCATTATGCAAGACCCCTCTTACTTTATAGTTTGTAGTACGGAGTTTGTAGTTTGTAGGGGTCGCCCGTGGGCGACCCGTTAGGGATTTGGGTGATTCTTCTAGCAGACTGGCTGAGAAATTGTACATATTCTGGAGCGGGCGCCCTGCGGGGCGCCCCTACAAAAAAAGGCTTGTCGCACCTGCGACAAGCCTTTTTTCTCATTTCTTGAATTTTAAATAGAGTCCGTAGATGATGCAGACGACGGCGGCGAAGACGATGCAGCCGATGATTTGTCCGAAGTTGACCATGTGCTCACCTTCTTAGTGCTGGTACAGGAAGGACGCCGTCATGGTCAGGTATGATTCGCCCTGGTAGTTGGGGAAGGCTTCTTTGACGCGCTGCTGGAATTCATCTTTCGTCTGGCAGGTTTCAGCCAGTTCCTGTACTTTCTGTAAATACTGGATTTTCTGGGCGACGGCAGCCTGACCTTCTGGCTTATAATGGCCGGTCAGGATGAGGTCGTAGCCTTTCTGCTGATAACCTTTCAGGGTCTGGATGTCCTGGGCAATCTGCTGGCGGCTGGCCAGGATGTTGTGGACGCCGGAGCCCATCATGTGGAGGTAGACGGCGTTGATCTGCGGGATTTCCACGCTGTAGGCATCGTCGCCGGCGTCGATGATGTGGAAGCGGATGCCGGCCAGGGTGATATCTTTACCGGCTGTGAGTTTCTTGGCCTTGGCCGGCATGGACGTGTCGGCTGCAGAGCCGAAGGCTTTTTCCAGGTTGCCGACGATGGCGTAGACACCGCCGCCAGGCTGCCAGCTCTGCAGGGCATGGGGTGTAGCGTAGATGGGGTGTTTGCCGTACGTGGCATAGCCATTGGGATGGTAGGACATGAGTTCGGCGACGACAGGCTTGTCGAGGGTCTTGACGAACTGGCTCCATTCGTTGATGTTACTGGTCAGAATCGTCGATTCCAGGAGGACGACACCGTCCTTGCTTTCTAAAGCATAACATTCGTCGCTGAGCGGGTCGTTGGTCGCATAGGCGTACATCTTGATGTTACCGTAATCATAGGTCGTCACCGTGCCGATGGCCAGCTTCTGGACCGATACGGCCGGGGCGGCCTGTTTTTGCTGTACGATGGCAGCCGGCGAAGCGGCCCGGACCGGAGCGGGAGCGGCGAAAGCGGAGCCCAGTGGCAGGGATAAGGACAAGGCGAGAGAAAGAAGAACAGCTTTTTTCATGGGAAAGACCTCCTGTAAATGAACGATTACCCTTAAATGTAACTATAATTATTACAATAAAACTATAACACGTTTACTATGTAATGTCAAGAGTTACATATTGACAAAGTGATTTTTCTGTAACTATAATATATACATTATAAGGGAGGATTCACTATGAATGATCAAGAACAAATCAAACAATTAGTAGACCGCTATATCCAGGCTATCCATACACAGGATAAAGACGAATTCTTGTCCTTGTGGACGGGGAACGACGCCGATACGATGATTTCCGTTACCCGTGTCTTTTCCGGGAATCAGGCTATTTATCAGGACTTTTTGATCGACCTCATCCAGCAGCGCTATTCCAACATCGACTTGTACAGCGACAGCCTGACGTGTCACCTCATCGACGACCAGGCGGCTATCGTCATCTTTGCCTACCATACGCAGTGCACCCTGCGCGACACAGGCGAAGATTACGGCATCGAAGGCCTGGAAACCCAGGTCCTGCGCAAAATAGGGGGCGAATGGAAACTCCAGCACGTCCATTATTCTAAATGAGCATTTTTCGTTCATAGTTCATCGTTCATCGAAAGGGATGGATATTTTTATCCCATACGACGAACGATGAACGACCTACGATCAACGTAAAAAGAGGCTGTCGCACGAAGATTTTTGCCATCTGCTAACCCCTAGCCCCTAACCACTAGCCACTTAAAAGAGCTTGTCGTATGCGACAAGCTCTTTTACCATGTAATAAAAAAAGTTACACTAATTTTGTTGAAAGGGTTGACGGGATAAATGTAATGTGATATATTACAACTATCCTAATTGTAACCGAAACAATTACGATTAAGGGAGACTCCATTTCAATATATATTCACATTGCGCTGTGCGCAGAAAGGTTGGTTCATTATGAATAAGAAAATCGCTGTTGTTGCTGCTGGTGGTCGTGTTTCTCGTAAGGTTATTTCTGAAGCGGTCCGCCGCGGTTTCGATGTGACAGCTTTTGGCCGCAAGGCAGAAAACATGACTGATGCCCAGCATTATGTACAGAAAGATATCCTCGATTTGACGGCGGCTGATTTGGCTGGTTTCGATGCTGTCGTCGACGGCTTTGGGGCCTGGACGCCGGAAACCCTGCCTGGTTATATGACGACGACGGAACATCTCTGCCGGATCCTCAGCGGCAGCCCGGTCCGCCTGCTCATCGTCGGCGGGGCTGGCTCACTCTTTACTAATAAAGAACACACGACTGTCCTGGCCGAAGCACCGGATTTCCCTGATGAATTCAAGCCTTTGGCAGCAGCTGCTGCTGGGGTTTTAAAGGCTATGCGCCAGCACGACGATGTCAAATGGACTTATGTCAGCCCGGCTGCGGACTTCCAGGCCGATGGCGAACGGACGGGGAAATACATCCTGGGCGGCGAAGAATTGACCTTGAACAGCCGCAACGAATCGATTATTTCCTATGCCGACTACGCTATCGCCATGGTCGACGAAATCGAAAAGGGCCATCACATCAATCAGCGCATCAGCGTCGTCGGGGCCTAAGTTTTCCTGGATTTCCTAAAAAAGAAGCGGCCCACATTGCCGTAACCACCGTATCGCAGTGGCTGCGGCAACATGAGCCGATAGAAGTCGTCTTCAACGTTTTTATCGAGGAAGACCGGATAATATATGAACGAGAACTAGTGGAAAAAGGGGAAGAGTAGATTGTACGGTAGGGGTCGCCGCGTGGGCGACCCGCTTGGCATTTGGAGACGCTCTCCCCGAGTTGGAAAATCGCTCATATTCTGGGGCGGGCTTGCCACGTGCAAGCCCCTACGAATCGAACAGCGGACAGCGGGCCGCCTTACCAGGCGGCCGATGCCAACCTCTTCCGAAGAACCTCTCAGACCGCCGTTGGCGGCCAGCTCCCCTATGAAGGGGAGCCTTTGGGCGCTCCTGCGCCTGATTTCCAGGGTCTATTGCGGCAAAGCCGCTTCTAAGTCCGAGCAAACAGGCCCCTACGAGGCGGCCATAAGGCCGCAAAAACGAACCACGAACCACTAGCCACGAGCCACGAACATTAAAACAGCATCTGGAAGTGGATGCGGGTCATTTCGTGGGGGTCCGGGCTGCCGGTCTTGGCCTGGCTGGCGAAGGATTGCATGACGCTGAATTTCAGGTTCTTGGCGACGATGTAGTCAGCGCCGATGCCCCAGCTGCGCTGGTTGTCCATGTCGCTGGAGAAGCGCCACGTGAAGGGGTTGCCGCCCATGAAGGAGCCGTCGTCGAGGTCGAGGTATTCCAGCCAGGTATCCCAGCTGCCGGGCGTGTGGAAGTCGGCTTTGCCGTACTGGAGGGTGCCCATCCAGGCGTCGCCGTAGTCCTGGCCGTCGACGTTTTTGACACCTGCGTTGAAGCCGATGTGTTCGTAGTTGGCCAGGGCGCTCCATTTGCCGTAGTTGCCGCGGACGAAGTAGCCGGCGATATATTTGGCAAAATAGTCTTCACCCGAACTGTGGTTGGACTGATGGAGGCGGTTGTAGTAGAAACCGGCTTCGGAACGGGCGGCCTTGCCGCCGCCGAAGAAGGCATCGATTTCACCGTAGCCCGTCTTCAGGCCATCCGTACTGAAGTGATCCGAATGGGCGTCGGAAATCGGCTTCACCGTATCGACACCGGGTTTCTTGCCGTCTTTGAATTTGCCGTAGCCTGTGGTGATGGCCAGCTTATCGTTGTGATAGCGCAGTTCGGCGCCGTCGAGGGCATCGAAGTACTGCAGGCCGTAGGCGTCGCGGCCGATGCGGTAGACGTCATTGCGGCCGACGCTGAGTTCCCAGTTCTTGCTGCCGAAGTTGTAGTCCACTTTGGCCAAATCGACATAGGGATTATTGCCTTCGTCAGAAGCGGCTTTGTTGCTGGCGAAGGGGCGGAAGCCCGTGCTGACGCCGGCCGTGACCTTGGTGCGGTCGTTGACCTGGCCCTGGGCGCGGATGCGGAAGCGCGTATCCCAGGAATTGTCGTCTTTCTTGTTGCCGTTCTGGTAGCGGTAGCGGACAAAGGCGTCGCCGAAGACGCGCGTGTTGCCGACGCGGTTTTCCAGGTTGGTCACGCGGACGCCGAGGCTGTTCAGTTCGTCGGCGTATTCATCGGCCAGCTTGTTGATCAGGGCCCGCTGTTCGACGGAAGCCTTGTCCATATGGGCCATGGCTTTGGCGACCATTTCAGCCGCTTCGTAGCGGGTGATGCTGCGATGGCCCTGGAAATACTGACCATCGACGCCCTGGATGATGCCGGCGTCGGCCAGTTCGACGACGGACTGGTAAGCCCAGCTGTCCGACGGGACGTCGACAAAGGGATTGGCGGCGAAAGCCGACAGGGAAGTGACGGCCAAGGCGGCTGCCAGGGTACAGACTACTTGTTTCTTCACGAATAAAAGACCTTCTTTCTTCTCATTCTTTTCGCGTATGCAGAAAAGTGCATAAAATTATACATTGCCTCTAGTATACTACGATGTGTTATGACTGTGTGTCAAATGAGAAGAAAGTTTACTTTTTCTTTATAATTTTACGTGGCTGAAGACTTCGCCAATCGGGTCGTGGAGGACCAGGTCGGCGGCGCTGTCCATGTCGGTGCTCGACTTGTTGATGAGGACCAGTTTATGGCCGCGGTAGTAACGGACCAGGCCGGCAGCGGGGTAGACGACGAGGCTTGTGCCGCCGATGATGAGCATGTCGGCGTGGCTGATGTAGTACAGGGACTGTTCGATGACGTCGTTGTCCAGGCCTTCTTCATAGAGGACGACGTCGGGCTTGATGGTGCCGCCGCAGGCGTCGCACTTGGGGATGCCTGTGGAATTCTTCATGTATTCGGCGTCGAAGAATTTGTTGCAGTGCATGCAGAAGTTGCGGTGGACGCTGCCGTGCAGTTCCAGGACATTCTTACTGCCCGCTTTCTGGTGCAGGCCGTCGATGTTCTGGGTGACGATGGCTTTCAATTTGCCGGCTTTTTCCAATTCGGCCAGCTTGATGTGGGCCATGTTGGGCTGGGCGTCGAGGGCCAGCATCTTGTCGCGGTAGAAGCGGTAGAATTCTTCCGTGTGGTCCATGAAGAAGGAGTGGCTGAGAATCGTTTCGGGCGGGTATTTATAGTGCTGGTTGTACAGGCCGTCGGTGCTGCGGAAATCGGGGATGCCGCTTTCCGTCGATACGCCGGCGCCGCCGAAGAAGACGATGTTATCCGAATTTTTTACCATGTCGACGAATTTTTCAATATTTGTCATCGTAATTACCCCTTTCATACATTATATGTGTCTTTCAATAACTGCAGGCCCGACGGGGTGCGGAACACCTTGTCGCGGAAGGTGGCAATGGCTTCCGGTTTCAGCTGGTCTTCATAGGCGTTGACCAGGAAATCGGCTTCCAGGAGTATCTGGTAGTCCAGGCCGTCGACACCGTCGTAGGTGTGATGGTGAGCGATGAGGAAGCAGACCCGGTCGATGAGCTTTTCATCAGCACCGAGTTCTTCAAGGATAGCCCTGGCCGGGGCGGGGCCTTCGATTTCCTGGTATTTGCCCGACGAGGAGCCGTATTTTTCTTCGGCTGCGTGGATGCCGATGTCGTGGAGGACGGCGGCCGTACGCAGGATGTCCTGCTGGTCTTCGGGCAGTCCTTCCAGGCGGCCGATGGTGTCGGCATAGGCGTAGACCTTGAGGAAATGATGGATGCGCCGGGCATCGCCGTGGTCGAAGGCGATGGCCTTCTGTATTACTTGTTCAATAGCTGTCATGTAAATCCCTGCCTTTCTGTTTCATTATACTACAGGGCCGGGAAGATAGGAACGGCCTGATACAAACCATCCATAGCCTATTGACAGATTGTCACATCATACCGTATCCTTTTTATAGGACTTTTTTTAATTTTTATTTATATTTTTATTTTTATGGTAAGGATGTGATTCTATGATTATGGCTGTCCTGAACTACCTCGATGATGTCCTTTATTATCCTATCTTAATGGTCATCCTCATTGCAGCCGGCCTTATTTTTTCCTGGAAGACGCGCTGTGTCCAGCTGCGCCTGTTCCCGGAAAGTATCCGCGTCGTCATGGAAAAACCGACGGAAGCCGGGAAAGTATCGTCTTTCCAGGCCCTCATGGTTTCGACGGCGTCCCGTGTCGGTACGGGCAATATCATCGGCGTCTCGACGGCAATCTGCCTGGGCGGTCCCGGTGCCGTTTTCTGGATGTGGCTTCTGGCCATCATCGGTGGGGCGACGGCTTTCATCGAAAGTACGCTAGCCCAGATTTACAAGCGCCGCAATCCCCTGGGCCACAGCTACGGCGGCCCGGCCTATTACATTGAAACGGCCATGCACAAGCGCTGGCTCGGCGTCCTCTTCGCCTTTTCCCTGATTTTGACCTATGCCGGCGGCTTTAACCTGCTCTGCTCGTTCAACATGCAGTCGACGTTTCTGGTCTACAGCTTCTATGACCCGACGACGACGCCGTGGATCATCGGTGCCGTCTTTGCGGCCCTCGTCGCTTACTGCCTCGTCGGCGGCGGCCAGCGCATCATCAAGGTCACGTCCGTCCTGGTCCCGCTCATGGGCGGCATCTATATCCTGGCAGCGCTCATCGTCATCGTCTTCCACATTACCAGCCTGCCTCAGGTCTTCGCTATGATCTTTGCCGATGCCTTCGATTTCCAATCCATCCTCGGCGGCGTGTCCGGCTCCTGCATGATCTACGGTATCAAGCGCGGCCTCTATTCCAACGAAGCCGGTATCGGTTCGGCACCGAATGCGGCAGCTGCGGCTGACGTCAGCCATCCGGTCAAACAGGGCCTGGTCCAGATGCTGTCGGTCTTCATCGATACCCTCCTGGTCTGCAGTGCCACGGCTTTCATGGGCCTCTTCTCGGGCGTGCCCATTACCAAGGAAGTAGCCGGTGCGGCTTATGTCCAGAACGCAGCGACGGCCGTCTTCGGCGGCTTCGGACCCCTCCTGATTACGGTCTGCATGCTGCTCTTCGGTTTTTCCACGCTCATCGGCAACTTGTTCTATGTCGATAACTGCATCCGCTTCATCCACAAGGGCGCGCCGTCCCACGGTTTCGTCAATATTTTCCGCATCGCCTGTGTCCTCGTCGTCTTCGTCGGCGCCGGCATGTCCATGGCCGCTGTCTGGGATATCGCCGATATCCTCATGGCCGTCATGTGCTTCATCAACATCCCGGCCTGCTTCATCCTGGGCAACACGGCCGTCAAAGCCATGCGCGACTATCAGCGGCAGAAGAAGGAAGGCAGGAACCCTGTCTTCAAGGCGGCTTCCATCGGTATTGATGAAAGTACGGTCCAGTATTGGAAGTAAGCCTCTTGACAAATGGGGGAGAAGCCTTTACAATACGTCTATGTACAAGTAATTGTCATAAAAAATGAAAAGCGATGAACAAGACGGCCAGTGTCGTCACTGCCTTTTCAGCGAGCCGGGGATAGTGTGAGCCCGGAAAAGGCCGTATGCTGGCGGATCACTTGGGAGCTGCAGCTGCGAACCAGCTGTCGGGTCGCGTCGTTATTGCGCGTCAAAGTGGCTGCTCCGGCAGTCAATAGGGTGGTACCACGGTGATTACGTCTTCGTCCCTTTTGGGGACGGAGACGTTATTTTTTTTCACAGATTCAGAGGAGGAAACACAATGGATTACGGTAAGACTTTACATCTGCCTCAGACCGATTTCCCCATGCGCGGCAACTTGCCGAAACGGGAACCGGACTTTTTGAAATTCTGGCAGGACAACAAGATTTATGAAAAACGCTTGAAGAAACGGGACGGTGCGCCCAAGTTCATTCTTCACGACGGTCCTCCGTATGCCAATGGCAAGATCCACATCGGCCATGCATTGAATAAAGTATTAAAAGACATTATCCTCAAATATAAGACCCAGCAGGGCTGCTATACGAAATACGTTCCCGGCTGGGATACGCACGGCCTGCCTATCGAACACGCCGTCATCAAAGATACGGGCCTGAACCGCCACGAAATGGCCCCCCTCGACTTGCGTGCCAAATGCCGTGACTACGCCCTGGCCCGCGTGGAAGAACAGAAGAAAGACTTCATCCGCCTCGGCGTCCTCGGTGACTGGGACCATCCGTACCTGACCCTGCGCAAGCCCGTCGAAGTCGCTCAGATCGGCGTCTTCGGGGAAATGGCCAAGAAAGGCTACATCTACAAAGGCCTGAAGACCGTTTACTGGTGCCCGCACTGCGAAACGGCCCTGGCTGAAGCTGAAATCGAATACAAGGATGATAAATCCTTCTCCATTTACGTTAAATTCAAGTCCGTCGACCTCAGCTGCCATATGCCGAAAGGTGCCGATCCGGACAAGGTCTTCGCCCTCATCTGGACGACGACGCCGTGGACCATTCCCTGCAACGTCGCCATCAGTGCCAACGAAAACTTTGAATACGTCTGGGTCCGCATTGGCGATGAATACCTGCTCATGGCCAAAGACCTGGTCGAACCGACCATGAAAGCCGGCAAAGTCGACGACTACGAAGTCCTGCCCGACGTCATGACGGGCAAACAGCTCGAAGGCCTGGTCTTCAAGCATCCCTTCTATGACCGTAAAGTCCCCATCATCCTCGGCGACCACGTCACTCTCGAAGCTGGTACCGGCCTCGTCCATACCGCTCCGGATCATGGCCAGGACGACTTTGATGTCTGCAAGAAATATGCTGCCTGGGGCCTCAAGCCGCTGGGCACAGTCGACGGCACGGGCCGTTACACCGACAAGGTCCCCGGCTTTGAAGGCCAGTTCGTCTTCGATACGAACGTACCGGTCATCAAGAAACTGGCTGAACTGGGCGCCCTCTTCGCCAAGAGCACGTTCCGCCATCAGTATCCGCACTGCTGGCGCTGCAAGGAACCGATCATCTACCGCGCTACGGAACAGTGGTTCGCTTCGGTCGACGGCTTCCGCCAGAAAGCCCTCGATGCCATCGACACGGTCAAATGGATTCCGTCCTGGGGCCATGACCGCATTTACAATATGATCCACGACCGCGGTGACTGGTGCATTTCCCGTCAGCGTGTCTGGGGCGTGCCGATTCCTATCTTCTACTGCGAAGACTGCGGCGAACACATCATCAACGATGAAACCATCGCTCATTTGCAGAAGATGTTCGCCAAAGAAGGCTCCGATACGTGGTGGATGCACGACGTCAAGGAACTCATGCCGGAAGGCTATAAATGCCCGCACTGCGGCGGCACGCACTTCCGCAAGGAAACGGATATCATGGACGTCTGGTTCGACAGCGGCTGCACCCATCAGGGCGTACTGAAAAATGACCCGGACCTCGATTATCCCTGCGAAATGTACCTGGAAGGCTCGGACCAGCATCGCGGCTGGTTCAACAGCTCTCTGCTCACGTCGGTTGCCGTCAACGGCTATGCTCCGTACAAATCGGTCCTGACCCACGGCTTTACGGTCGACGGCGAAGGCCGCAAGATGAGTAAATCCGTCGGCAACACCGTCGCTCCCCAGGAAGTCATCGAAAAATACGGCGCTGACGTCCTGCGCCTGTGGGTATCGTCGGCTGACTACCAGGGTGATATCCGCTTGTCGCCGAAGATTTTGAAACAGCTCTCCGACGTCTACCGCAAGATCCGCAACACCTTCCGTTACCTCCTGGGCAACCTGGCCGACTTCGATCCGGCTAAGGATACGGTCGCTTACCAGGATATGACGGACCTCGATAAATGGGCTCTCCTGCGCCTGGAACAGGTCTTTGAAGAAGTCACCGATGCTTATGAAAACTACCAGTTCCACGTCATGTACCACGCTATCCACAACTTCTGCACCGTCGATTTGAGCGCCATGTACCTGGATGTCATCAAAGACCGCCTGTACACGGAAAAGGCTGATTCCCATATCCGCCGCAGCGCCCAGTCGGCTATGTACATCATCCTCGATACGCTGGTCAAGATCGTCGCACCGGTCCTGTCCTTCACGGCCGAAGAAGTATGGCAGAACATGCCCGCTGTCGAAGGTAAGGAAGAAAGTGTCCTGCTCACCGATTGGCCCAAGGCTCACAAAGAATACCTCGACGCTGACCTCGATGCCCGCTGGGCTCAGTTCCTGTCGTACCGCCGCGATTTGACGCGTGTCCTCGAAGGCGCCCGTAAGGAACACAAGATCGGCCATGCCCTGGATGCAGCCGTCACCATCTATGCCGATGGCGAAGACTACGATTTCCTCAGCCAGTGGCAGGATCAGCTGGCCACGCTGCTCATCGTCAGCGAAGCCAAACTGGTCAAAGGCGAAGCCCCGGCTGAAGCCGTTGCCGGTGAAGACCACGGCGACATGAAAGTCGTCGTCGCTCCGTCGACAGCTGAAAAATGCGAACGCTGCTGGATTCACAGCGACACTGTCGGCTCGGATCCGAACCATCCGACCCTCTGCGCCCGCTGCGCTGCCGTATTAAGTGAATAAAAGTTGAATGAAAAAGGCGCTGTCCCATGAAGGCAGCGCCTTTTTTTGCAGTCAGCAGCTAGCAGTTAGCAGTTAGCGGATGGTTTTAAATTTAGCGTTATCCACTAAAAACTACAAATGCTGAGAAATCAACCTCTCAGACCGCCTTTGGCGGCCAGCTCTCCTGTGAGGAGAGCCTTTCGTCAAACATCATACATCAAAGACAAAGAAAACATGAGCGATAACAAAAAGCTTTACATGAGATTTCTTTTTTTTATTGAAAATTTACGGATTTTGCTTTATAATAAACAAGTGTATTCATACATTATACATTTGTAACATGGAATTAGGGTAGGAGGTTTTATTTATGCATAGTTTATGGAATGCATTGAACCGCATCAGCCTGATCAAGCAGATTATCATCGGCTTGGTCATCGGTATCGCCGTGGCTATGGCTTTTCCTGCAGCTGGGAAAGAACTGGCCTTGCTCGGCGTCATCTTCGTCGGGGCCTTGAAGGGCATCGCCCCGGTACTGGTCTTCGTCCTGGTCGCCGCTGCACTGAGCCGCAAACAGGAAGACCACGAATCGAACATCAAAGATGTCATCATCCTGTATCTCATCGGTACTTTTTTAGCGGCTTTCTTTGCCGTCATGATCAGTTTCGTCTTCCCCCTGACGCTGCAGCTCGACGTATCGGCTGCCAGCAATAAGGCACCGGAAGGCATTGCCGAAGTCTTGACGACGCTTCTCAAGAACATCGTCGACAACCCGGTCCACGCCCTGATGACGGGCAACTACATCGGGATCCTCGGCTGGGCCTGCCTGTTCGGCGTCGCTGTCCGCCGCGTCTCCGAAGCGTCGAAAGCCGTCCTCGATGACTGTGCCGACGCCGTCACGACCTGCGTCCAGTGGATCATCCGCCTGGCTCCGCTCGGCATCATGGGCCTCGTCGCCGACTCCGTTTCGTCCAACGGCATCGGTGCCCTCATCGGCTATGCTAAACTGCTCTGTCTCCTTTTAGGGTCGATGCTGCTCTTCGCCTTTGTCGTCAACCCAATCATCGTCTACGCCAAAATCCACCGCAATCCGTACCCGCTGGTATGGAAATGCATCAAGACGTCCGGCGTCACGGCTTTCTTTACGCGCAGTTCGGCTGCTAATATCCCGGTCAACCTGTCCCTGGCCAAGGAACTCGGCGTCAACCCAGATACGTACACCGTCACTATCCCGCTCGGTGCGACTATCAATATGTCCGGTGCAGCCATCACCATTTCCATCATGACTTTGGCGGCTGTACACACCCTGGGCATTTCCGTCGACTTCCCGACGGCCCTCTTGCTCAGCGTCCTTTCGGCCATCGGCGCTTGCGGTGCTTCCGGCGTTGCCGGCGGCTCGCTGCTGCTGATCCCCATGGCCTGCAGCCTCTTCGGTATCTCCAATGATATCGCCATGCAGGTCGTCGGCGTCGGCTTCATCATCGGCGTTCTCCAGGACTCGACCGAAACGGCCCTCAACTCGTCGACAGACATCCTCTTCACGGCAGCTGCCGACTTTGCTCAGCGCGGCTATCCGGAACACCTGGGTGGCGGCCACGAAGTCAGCCATCAAGGGTAGGAACGCCCTTGTAAGGGACGCCCAGAGGGCGTCCCGCCGGCCGCAGACCGCAAGTCCGCCGTTCGCATGTAGGGGCGCCACGGATTATGACGAATAACGCAGTCCGCCGGCCGCAAAAGGACCCTCGCATGACGGTATTCGTCATCATGCGAGGGTCCTTTTTCTTGGTCAAAAGCAACCTCTCAGACCGCCTTCGGCGGCCAGCTCCCCTATAAGGGGAGCCACGGGTCACGAGCCACGAGCCACTAAAAAAGCGTTGTCCGTCAGGACAACGCTTTTTTCTACCTTATTTCCCGCTTTCAGCGATGCAGTCATTGAGGTCAGCAATGAGGGCGTCGACGTCGATGCCGTGGGCACCAGCGCCCTGGCCGATGGTTTCAAAGTGAGCAGCCATGCAGCCAATGCAGCCGAGGCCGTACTGCTGGAAGATTTCAATGATCTGCGGATATTTCTGAACGGCTTCAATGATACCCGTGTCTTTTGTAATCTGTGCCATTATTTTTATTCCTCCTTGTCAATTCGTATCCGTACCGTTTTGAAGGAACTTCCGGATTGCATCTATTATATCATACTTTTTTTCATTTGTGCGAGGAAATACTTTTTTCCTCCAAGAGTTGGCCGTCGGGCAGGAAGCTGCGGAAGGTCAGGCTGTCGTCTGTCGCTTCCAGGGTCATGTAATTGTCCGTTTCCGGCTGGGGTGCGACGTATTCGTCGAGGCTGTGCTGTTTCCACAGGCCCGGATACTGGACGTTGCCGGCGACGCCGGTGATGAGGTACAGCGGGCCCGATTCGTCACGCTGGAAGTTCCTGATATGGCCCCGGTCGCGGTAGGTGTGGAGATGGGCCGAGAGGACGGCATCGACGCCGTACTGGTCGAAGAGGGGCATCCACAGCCGGCCTTCGGGCGAGAAGCCTTCTTCCCGGGGCTCGGGCCGGTTGGCGAAGCCGTACTGGAGCGGGTCCTTGTGCATGAGGACGACTTTCCATTTCTTCGTCGTCTTGGCCATGTCTTCCTTGAACCAGGCCACTTCGTCTTCGTCGAGGCTGGGCTCGAAGTCAGCCAGTTCCTGGGACTGCGTGTTGAGGACGACGAAGTGGACGTCGCCGTAGTCGAAGGAGTAGAATTGGTTCTGGTATTTTTCCCTGTCGATACGAGGCAGGGCGAAGAGGTGCAGGTAGGCTTCGGGCATGCGGACTTTCCAGTCCTTGTCATACGTTTCGTGGTTGCCCAGGAGGGGGACGACGGGGATGCGGGCGATCATGTCGCCGACGACGTCGAACCAGGCGTTCCACTGGTAATGGTCCTGGCCGTTATCGACGAGGTCGCCCATGTTGATGAAGAACTGGGCGTCCTGGTTGCGCTGCCAGGCAGGTTGGGCCGTGGCGGCCCAGACGCTGTAGTCGCTGGACTGGGAATCCGGGAAGATGAGGGCCTTGAAGTCATGGCCCTGGGCCGTATGGAAGGACTGCCAGCTGCTGCGCTTGTCGCCGGCACCGACGCGGTATTCATAGGCCGTACCCGGTTTTAGATCGGTGACGGCCGCCGTGTGGATGTACGTCGTCACGCCATCGTCGCTGAAGGCGTCACTGGAAGCGGGGAGCTGCATGAGGGAATCGTCGTCGCCGGCTTGGCGGTATTCGACGACAGGATTTTCTTCGGCGTAGTCCGACTGCCACATGAAGGTCCGCGACGTCGTGCTGTCGGCTGTGATGACCTGGCGGATGTTCGAGGCATCGACGGTATCCGTCGACAGGTAGTGGGCCGCTGCGGCTTTGGTGGCCTTGACGCCCTGTCTGGCGACGGTCTTCGTACCCGGCAGCCAGGTATAGGCACTGACGGCGGCGATGACGGCAGCGGCCAGGGAAAAGGCGATGATTTTTTTATATTTGGCTTTCATAGAATTCCTCCTGTTTTTTTCGGATATAAGTCATTATAAGACATGGAGTCAACTCCAAGTCAAGCAAAAAAGAAAAACTTGACAAGGCCTTCGCTTCGATATAAGATAGATGCATCAAAAGTGATAGAGAACATTGATGAACGGGAGCAAGTACCGTCATGATACCCTTGACAGCGAGCCGGTGGCAGTGGAAGTCCGGCGAAGAGGCCATGAGCGGGAATGGGCCCGGGAGATGCAGGCTGAACGCGAGTAGGTCCTGCCGGAACTTTCACCGTTACCAGGAAAGAATGCATCTACGTGTGCATATGAGCCGGGCAGTTTTGCCAACCAGGGTGGTACCGCGGAAATGACTTTCCTTTCGTCCCTAATGTAAGGGATGGAAGGATTTTTTTATTGAACTAGGGAGGAATCCATCATGTCTATTATTTTTTCTGGCATTCAGCCGAGCGGCAACTTGACTTTAGGCAACTATTTAGGCGCACTGCGCAATTTCTCGAAGATCCAGGACGGCAACGAATGTTATTACTGCGTCGTCAACCAGCATGCCATCACGGTCCCTCAGGATCCGCAGCTTTTGCATGAACGTACGCGGAAACTGGCCGCCATCTACTTGGCTTCCGGTCTGGATCCGGAAAAATCGACGCTCTTCGTCCAGTCGGAAGTCCCGGAACACGCACTCCTGGGCTGGATGATGATTACCTTGTCCTATGTCGGCGAATTGGAACGCATGACCCAGTATAAGGACAAGGCTTCCAAACGGGGCGATTCCATCCCGGCCGGCCTGTTGACCTATCCGCCCCTCATGGCTGCGGACATTCTCTTGTACCAGACCAACTTCGTCCCCGTCGGCGACGACCAGAAGCAGCACATGGAAATCACCCGCAACCTGGCCCAGCGCTTCAACCGCCTCTACGGCGAAGTCTTCACCATTCCCGATATCTATCTCGGCCAGGACGGCACGCGCGTCATGAGCCTCCAGGAACCGACCAAGAAGATGAGTAAATCCGACGACAACACGACGGCGACGATTTACCTCCTGGACGAACCGAAAGCCATCGAAAAGAAAATCAAGCGGGCCCAGACGGACAGTGAAAACTCCGTCCACTACGATAAGGAAAACAAGCCGGGCATTTCCAACCTCATTGAAATCTTCTCGGCCCTGACCGACCAGACCCACGAACAGGTCGAAGCGGCCTACGCCGGCAAGGGCTACGGCGCCTTCAAGAAAGACGTGGCCGATGCCATCATTTCGACACTGGAACCGATCCAGCAGCGCTACCGCCAGCTCGTCGGCGACCCCGAACTGGACGCCATCCTCGACAAGGGCGCTGCCAAGGCACACGCAAAGGCCAGCGTCACTTACGAAAAAGCCGCCAAGGCCATGGGTTTATACCGGAAGTAAAAATTAAAAATATGACAACATAGCTTAATACTTTATTTTAAATATTATATTGACATAACAAAAATAAAGTATTATACTTTACACATCGAAAAAATAAATAAAGCAGAGGCAACGGTGCCATCAGACACTGTGCTTCTGCTTTTTTTATTTTGTAAAGTCATCTGTGTTATAAAGGGGGAGTGCCATATGGCAGCGAAAAAGTCTAGTTTTGACAAAGTACTCAATGCCTGGGACGTCCTGGTCATCGCCTTCGGGGCAATGATTGGCTGGGCCTGGGTCGTATCGACAGGGGATTGGATCACCGGCGGCGGTGTCCTCGGCGCCATGCTGGGGTTCGCCATCGGCGGCGTCATGATTTTCTTTGTCGGCCTTACTTATGCCGAATTGACATCGGCTATGCCGCAGTGCGGCGGCGAACACGTTTTCAGTTATAAGGCCATGGGGCCTGTCGGTTCCTTCATCTGCACGTGGATGATCGTCCTCGGCTATGTCAGCGTCGTCTGTTTTGAAGCCTGCGCCCTGCCGACGATCCTCGTCTACTTGTTCCCCGATTTCCTGATGGGTTACTTGTACACCATCGGCGGCTTCGACATCTATGCGTCCTGGCTGGCTGCGGCCGTCGTCATTGCTGTCGCCATTACGGCCATCAACATCATCGGTGCCAAGACGGCTGCCCGCCTGCAGACCATCCTGACGGCCATCATCGGCGGCGTCGGCATCGTCTTTGTGGCTGCTTCCGTCCTGACCGGTTCGACGGCCAACCTGGACGGCCAGCTCTTCATGGGCGCTACGACGTCGGAAATGGCCAAGGGGACCCTGGCTATCGCCGTCATGACGCCGTTCTATTTCATCGGCTTCGACGTCATTCCGCAGGCAGCCGAAGAAATTTCCGTATCCTTGCAGAAAATCGGCCGTATCCTGATTTTGTCCATCGTCCTGGCGGTTCTCTTCTATGCCCTCATCATCTTCGGTGTCGGCTATATCCTCAACCAGAGTGAAATAGCCCTGGCTATGAAAGGCGTCGGCAGCCTGGTCACGGCCGATGCCATGGCTGTCGCCTTTGGCAGTTCCATGATGGTCAAAGTCCTCATCATCGGCGGTATCTGCGGCGTCGTCACCAGCTGGAATTCCTTCCTCATCGGTGGCAGCCGTGCCATGTATTCCATGGCTGAATCGTACATGATTCCGCATACTTTTGCTAAATTGCACGACAAATATAAGACACCGGTCAATGCGCTCCTGCTCATCGGCGTCTTGTCCATCGTTGCCCTGTTCTTCGGCCGCAAGATGCTGGTCTGGGTCGTCGATGCCGGCAACTTCGGCTGCTGCATGGCTTACTGCATGGTTTCCATTTCTTTCCTGATCCTGCGCAAGAAGGCGCCGGACATGGTCCGTCCCTATAAGGTACGCCACTATAAATTCGTCGGTGCCATGGCTGTCCTCATGTCGGCCTTCATGGTCGTCATGTACATCATCCCCGGCTCCGGTGCCGCCCTGGCTCCGCAGGAATGGGGCATGGTCGCCGGCTGGTCCCTGCTGGGCGTCATCTTCGGCGTATACTGCAAGGCCAAATACGGCGAACGCTTCGCTACCCATATCGACGTCGCCATGGATACGGAAGTCAGGGAAGCGCCGTTGCCGTCGAGTGAACTGAAGACGGTCAAATTGTAAATGCCTTCTCAAAGATTGTCTTTAAAATTAGAAAGTTAGAATAACACAGATTTATAAAAATAAAAGCAAATAACATATTGACAAAGAAAGTGTAAAGTATTACACTATATCCAACAAAGAAAATAACAGAGACAAGAGGCAAGGGAGCCTGATAGGACATCAGCTTTCCTTGCCTCTGTTTTTATGTGGGGAATTCTTTGTTAGTTATCATTTCTTTATAAATTATCAGTTTAGGGGGAGTTACGAATGAGATTACGCGATGTAGGATTGACCAAAGAAGAAATCAAAGCCAAAGTAGACAAGTACATGATCGAAACGTACGAACGCTTCGATATGATCGCTGAACGCGGCAAAGGCATGTACGTCTACGATGAAAACGGCACGCCGTACCTTGATTTCTACGCTGGTATCGCCGTCAATAGTGCCGGCAGCTGTAACGATAAAGTCGTCCTGGCCGTCATCGACCAGTGCATGGACATCATGCAGACCTTCAACTATCCGTACACGGTTCCGCAGGCCCTGCTGGCTGAAAAAATCTGCACGACCATCGGCATGGACAAGATTTTCTTCCAGAACTCCGGCGCAGAAGCCAACGAAGCCATGATCAAGATGGCCCGTAAATACGGCGTTGAACACTTTGGTCCCAACAAATACGAAATCATCACGGCAAAAGAATCCTTCCACGGCCGTACCTTTGGTTCCATGAGTGCTACGGGCCAGCCGGACAATGCCTGCCAGATCGGTTTCGGCGCCATGACACCGGGCTTCAAATATGCTGAATTCAACAACTTGAAAGCCTTTGAAGACGCCATCACGGAAAACACCATCGGCATCATGGTCGAACCGGTACAGGGCGAAGGCGGTGTCCATCCGGCAACGAAAGAATTCCTCACAGGCCTGCGCAAACTGTGCGATGAAAAAGGCCTGCTCCTCCTCCTGGACGAAGTACAGAGCGGCTGGTGCCGCACCGGTGCTGTCATGTCCTACATGAACTACGGCATCAAACCGGATATCGTTTCCATGGCAAAAGCCCTTGGCGGCGGCATGCCGATCGCTGCCATCTGCGCCCGCGAAGACGTTTCCAAAGCCTTCACCATGGGTTCCCACGGCAGTACCTTCGGCGGCCATCCGGTCTGCTGCGCCGCTGCTTTGGCCGAAGTCAACGAATTGTTGGACAAAGACCTGGCCGGCAATGCCAAGAAGATGGGGGCATACTTCCTGGAACAGGCCCGCGAAAAACTGCCGCATCTGAAGGAAGCCCGCGGTCAGGGCTGCTTCCTGGGGCTTGAATTCGACGACAAGATCAACAGCGTCGACTTGAAGCATAAATGCTTCGACAAACACATGCTGTCGACAGCTATCGGCGAACACGTCCTGCGCCTGGTACCGCCGCTGATCCTCCAGAAGGAACACGTCGACAAGGCCATTGCCATCATCAAGGAATCGGTCGAAGAATTGGCAAAATAAGTACACGTAACTGAGGGGTATGAGAAGGTGTCTGCCAGAATTGAGGGGTTGGCAGGCACCTTTTCTTAAAAAAGGGGGAAACGAAATGAAACATTTCGTCATCACTGTGGGATGTGAATTCGGCAGCGGCGGACCGGAAATCGGCAAGATGCTGGCCAAGTCGCTGGGAATCGAATACTACGACCGGGATCTCGTAGATAAAGTCGTGGAAAAAATCGGCGTAGAAAAACATCTCGTAGAAGAAGCAGATAATAAGAATTTCGTTCCGTACGGCATCGAAACGTCGTTGGGGACGCGCTATGCGAATCTGTCGAATAAAGTCATTTACACGCAGTTCGATGTCATCCGCAAGATGGCCAAAACATCGTGCGTCATCATCGGCCGGTGCAGCGACTACATCCTGAAGGGGCAGGATGATGTCGTCAACGTCTTCGTCTATGCACCGACGGAAGTACGCATCAAGACCATCATGGAAAAGATGAATTTATCCGAACGCCATGCGGCAGAAGTCATCCGGGATTATGACAATGCCCTCCATCGCCGGTATAAATACATCACCGGCACCTATCGCGGCGACCGTCACAACCGCCACCTGCTGGTCGACAGCAGCGTCCTGGGCTGGGAAAAGACGGCGAAATTCATCAAATCTTTCGTCGAAATGTGTTTTGAAGAGACTTGAGGGGGTATGAAAGATGGCTACAAAAAAGTCTGATTTTGATAAAGTCCTGAGTGCCTGGGACGTCCTGGTCATCGCCTTTGGCGCTATGATCGGCTGGGGCTGGGTCGTATCGACAGGTGACTGGATCATGGAAGGCGGCGTCCTCGGCGCTATGCTGGGCTTCGTCATTGGCGGCATCATGGTCTTCTTCGTCGGCCTGACCTATGCCGAACTGACGTCGGCCATGCCGCAGTGCGGTGGCGAACACGTCTTCAGTTATAAGGCCATGGGGCCCATTGGTTCCTTTATTTGTACGTGGATGATTGTCCTCGGCTATGTCAGCGTCGTCTGCTTTGAAGCCTGCGCCCTGCCGACGATCGTCGCTTATATTTATCCTGATTTCCTGACGGGTTATATGTATACCGTTGCCGGCTTCGACATTTACGCTTCCTGGCTGGCCGTAGCTATTCTGGTTTCTGTCTTCATTACGGCCATCAATATCGTCGGGACCAAGACGGCTGCCATCTTGCAGACCATCCTGACGGTCATCATCGGCGGCGTCGGTATCCTGCTCATCGCCGCATCGGCCCTGACCGGTACGACGGCTAACCTGGAAGGCCAGCTGTTCATGGGCGCTACGACGACGGATATGCTCAAAGGGACTTTGGCCGTGGCTGTCATGACGCCGTTCTATTTCATCGGATTCGATGTCATCCCGCAGGCAGCCGAAGAAATTTCCGTATCCTTGCAGAAAATCGGCCGTATCCTCATCTTGTCCATCATCCTGGCCGTTCTCTTCTATGCCCTCATCATCTTCGGTGTCGGCTATGTCATGAATAATTCAGAAATCGCCGTCGCCATGAAAGGCGTTGGCGGCCTGGTCACGGCCGATGCCATGGCTGTCGCTTTTGGCAGCTCCATCATGGCCAAGGTCCTCATCATCGGCGGTCTCTGCGGTATCATCACCAGTTGGAACTCCTTCCTCATCGGCGGCAGCCGCGCTATGTATTCCATGGCTGAATCGTACATGATTCCGCATGTCTTTGCGAAATTGCACGACAAATATAAGACGCCGATCAACGCGCTCCTGCTCATCGGCCTCTTGTCCATCATCGCGCCCTTCTTCGGCAAGAAGATGCTGGTCTGGGTCGTCGATGCCGGCAACTTCGGCTGCTGCGTCGCCTACTGCATGGTCTCCATTTCCTTCGTCATCCTGCGTAAAAAAGCTCCGGAAATGGCCCGTCCCTACAAGGTCAGCCATTATAAACTGGTCGGCGCCATGGCCATCCTCATGTCGGGCTTCATGGTCGTCATGTACATGATCCCCGGCTCCGGCGCTACCCTGGTTCCCCAGGAATGGGGCATGGTCCTGGGCTGGTCCGTCCTGGGCGTCCTCTTCGGCTTCTACTGCAAGGCTAAATACGGCAGTAAATTCGCTACCCACATCGACGTCGCCGTCGATAATGAAGCCGTCGAAGAAGCGGGCGACCTGGCTTTCGGTCAGGCCATGGCCGCTGCCCTGCACGACGTCGAATCCGATGCGCCTGTCACCTATGTATCGCAGCCGCTCAGTTTCTCCTTCTCCATGCCTGTGTCCGTCGTCTTCGGTGCCGGTAAGCGCCATATGGCCGGGGAACTCTTTAAGGCCTATGGGACCAAGGCCCTGGTCGTCACCGATGCCGTTACCAATGGGCGGGACATCGTCGCTGAAGTGGAAAAGAGCCTGAAAGACGCTGGCATTTCCGTAGCCCGCTTTGCCCACATTACGGGGAAATCCCTGGATATTACGGCTGATTCGGCGGTCGACGAAATCAAGAAGAACGGCAGCGACTTCATCGTCGCCATCGGCGGCAATACCGTCATGGAAGGGGCCAAGCTGATTGCCAGTGCCGCTGCCCGCACCTTGGGCAGGGCCATGATGCCCTTGAATTTCGTACCGACGACGTATCACGCCGGCGCCTGCTTCGATGCATCCCTGCCTGATGGCAGCTATGACGAAGCCCTGCTGGCCAAGGTCGTCCTCGTCGATCCGGACTGCATGACCGGCATGAGCCAGAAAGACCGGGCCGTCTCCGGCTTTGCCGCCCTGTGCGAATGTATCCGGGCCTATACGGCGCCCGATGCCCAGCCGCTGACCGATGCCATGGCCCTCTATGCCATCGACATCCTGAATGACAAGCTCGTCGGCGTCTGCGGGGAAAACACAGACAAAGGGGCTTGGGAAAAAGTCGTCCTGGCCGGCGTCATCGGCAGCATGGTCAGTGCCGAAACGGGCTGCCAGGTCGCCAAAGACCTGAAACAGGCCGTCGCCAAGACGTCCTTTGCAGCCGATGAAGTCCTCCTGGCCGCCGTCGTGCCCGTCGTCGTCGACGCCAAGGCCGGTAAGGATCCCTTCCTCTATGGCAAACTGGCCCGCACCATGGGCGGTTTCACGTCCGATGACTGCGCTGCCCGCCTCTGCTACCTGGCCAAGGCCCTGCACCTCGACCTGCGCATTGCCGACATGGGCGTTCATGAAGACGACATCGCCAACCTGGCCGAAGCCTACATGGGCGAAGAAGCGGCCGAAGCCGTCCGGGAAAAAGCCGCTGCCATGGAAGCCGCATTTGATTCGTGAAAATAGTTTGATGTTTGATGTATGATGTATGATGTTTGACGAAAGGCTCTCCTCATAGGAGAGCTGGCCGCCAAAGGCGGTCTGAGAGGTTGATTTCTCAGCATTTGATTTCTCAGCATTTGTAGTTTTTAGTGGATGGCTAAAAATTTAAAACCATCCGCTAACAGCTAACAGCTAGCCGCTGACTGCTAAAAAAGGCGCTGTCTTCATGGGACAGCGCCTTTTTTTACATATACAAAAGATTTTCTTTTTGCCAGCAGGAGTTTGACAATTCTGTGTAGAATATCTTAAGATAAACTAGTTATATAGAGTTGCTTGGAGGTAGTCAATATGACACTCAGTTTATTTTGGTCGCGTTATACGCTGGAACTTCGGGAACAGCATCTGCGCGATGTCGATGAACTTTATCATTATCTCATTGCCCGGGAACGATGGAACTGGTTCCTGGCCAAGATTCCGGAACAGGCCCAGATCCAGATACTCCGCGGCCACAACCATGGCGAAGATTCCTGGACGTGCCGCAAGTGGCTCGACCACATGCTGGACTGGATCAAGGAGAACAAGCCGCCTGCCGTCTATGATGCCGTCATCGACAAGATTCATATGATTGAAGACAAGCCGATTGAAGAACTAGAAAAACAGGCTGCCCGCAACATTTCGCCGGAAGAGTTGGAAAAACTCCAGCGTGCCGGTTATTTTCAATGTATCGAGGCGCCGAACAAAAGTGAATGAAAGCAGGTGAGGGAATGACCTTTCTATTACGCATGATAACAGCTGCTGTTTTATTCTTTTCCCTGGCAGCTGCCGCACCGGCTGCTGTCGTGCAGGCCGATTCCGTCCGCGTCCTGCCTATTTCCGGTGACATCGACGGCAGCCAGGCCGCCTTTATCCAGCGCGGCCTGCGCCAGGCCGCCGAAGAAGGCGATACGGCCGTCGTCATTACCATCAATACCCTGGGCGGCCGCGTCGACAGCGCCTTGAAGATTCGCGACATGCTCATGGCATCCGACGTGCCGACTATTGCCTATGTCACGTCGCGGGCCTGGTCGGCCGGGGCCCTCATCGCCCTGTCGTGCCGTCACATCATCATGGCGCCGGGCAGCAGCATCGGCGCTGCTGAACCGATTCCCAATACGGAGAAGAACATTGCCGCCCTGAAAGCCGAGTTCAGCGCGACGGCGGCCCAGAATGGCCATAATCCCGGCGTCGCCGAAGCCATGGTCGACAAGTCCCAAGGCTATCCCGACTATGCCGAGCCGGGGAAGATACTGGCCTTATCCGACGGCCAGGCCCGGGAACTCAACGTGTCCGACGGCTCGGCCGATACGTTGTCCGAAGCCCTGGCCCTGTACAGCCTGGGCGATGCCCGCCTGACCTATGTCGACAAGGACTGGCGCGATGACGCCGTCGGCATCTTGCAGAATCCCTATGTCCGCACGGTCTTCGTCGCCCTGATCATCGCCGCCTTGCTGGCAGAAATCAAGATGGCCGGCATCGGCGCCGGTATCGCTACGGCCTTCGTCTTCGGCGGCCTGCTGCTCCTGTCGGGCAACGAGTCCCTGGCCAACGGCCTGAAAATTATCGCCGCCTTCCTGGTCAGCCTGCTCTGCATCGGCCTGGAACTGGCGTCGCCTGGCGTCGGCATCTTTGGCCTGGCCGGCGTCGTCCTCTTGTTCGGCAGCCTGTTTTTCATGCTCGGTGCCACGTATGAGGCCGTCTACATCCTGGCCGGCGGGACGGTCCTGGCCATCATATTGTTCTATATCGTCGGCAAGCATCTGCCCAAGAGCCGGCTTTTTGAAAAATTGACCCTCAAGAACCGTTCGACGAAAGAAAAGGGATATACGGCCCAGGCCGATTACAGCAAATATCTCTATGAACGGGGCAAGACCATTACCATTCTGCGTCCGTCCGGGACGATCCGCATCGGCAAAGAGCGCGTCGATGCCGTGGCCAACGGCACGTTCATCGGCCGCGACGTCATCGTCCGCGTAGTCAAAGTCGAAGGCAGCCGCGTCGTCGTCGAACCGGAACCGGAACGCCATCCCAAACCCTGAGAAGGAGGTCTCTTATGTCTATCGTATCCTTTTTGGCAGTGCCCATCATCATCATCGTGGCCGCTGTCATCATCGTATCCCTGTTCCTGCACTTCGTGCCCATCGGTTTGTGGATTTCGGCCATGGCCGCCGGCGTGTCCGTCGGTATCGTCAACCTCATCGGCATGCGCCTGCGCCGGGTCATCCCGTCGAAGATCATCCTGCCCCTGGTCAAGGCCAACAAGGCCGGCCTCGATGTCAACGTCAACCAGCTGGAAGCCCATTACCTGGCCGGCGGCGACGTCGACCGCGTCGTCGATGCCCTCATTGCCGCCCATCGGGCGACGATGTCCCTGACCTTTGAACGGGCCTGCGCCATCGACCTGGCCGGCCGCGACGTCCTGGAAGCTGTCCAGATGAGCGTCAATCCCAAGGTCATCGAAACGCCGTTCATCTCGGCTGTCGCCCAGAACGGCATCGAACTGAAAGTCCGGGCCCGGGTCACGGTCCGCGCCAACATCGACCGCCTCGTCGGCGGTGCCGGTGAAGCGACGGTCATCGCCCGCGTCGGCGAAGGCATCGTCACCAGTGTCGGCTCGGCACGGGACCATTCGCAGGTCCTGGAAAACCCTGATGAAATCAGTAAGACCGTCCTCAGCAAGGGCCTCGACGCCGGGACGGCCTTTGAAATCTTGTCCATCGACATTGCCGACGTCGACGTAGGCCGCAACATCGGCGCCCGCCTGCAGACGGACCAGGCCGAAGCGGACAAGCAGATCGCCCAGGCCAAGGCCGAAGAACGGCGGGCCATGGCTGTGGCCAAAGAGCAGGAAATGCAGGCCTATACCCAGGAAATGCAGGCCAAAGTCGTCGAAGCCCAGGCCGAAGTCCCGTTGGCCCTGGCCCAGGCCCTGCGCGAAGGCAAGTTAGGCGTCATGGACTATTATAATATGAAGAATATCATGGCCGACACGGACATGCGCGCCGCTGTCGCCCAGGCCGGCGTCCCCAAGACCCAGTCGGTCCCGACGGGGCAGGACAGTCACCACGACGACCGCGGCCCGGCAGGCCATGGTGAAAAGTAGGTGAGCCTTATGGATATGTTATGGCTCATCGTGGCCTTCGCTCTCATGGCGATCCTGCCGGACCTGCTGCGGCGGCGCCGCCGCTATCCCAGGCGGAAAGGGCCGATTCCCGTGCCGCCGCGGCGTAAACCCGCACCGGCTAAGGCGCCGGCTCCGGCTGAAACCGGGGAGAAAGCAGCTG
>ERZ791753.275-NODE-275-length-56658-cov-20.077151_pt1 | contig 56658 bp, 39 predicted proteins | sample MGYA00509951_ERZ791753 | MGnify/ENA primary metagenome ERZ791753 (study PRJEB30046, sample SAMN00792026) | human gut metagenome | study: EMG produced TPA metagenomics assembly of the A metagenome-wide association study of gut microbiota in type 2... | reverse complement strand
TCATGCCCGAAGACGCCGTCGTCATCGGGCATGGGATGGCGGCTGTGACGGTAATACAGGAAAGCGATGAGTACCAGCCCTGCCGCCGCCCCCGGGACGGCGCCGAAGGCGGCACCGGCAGCGGCCCATTCCAGACCCTTCGGCAAGAGAATCCAGGCCAGGACGAGCATGGTGCAGACCCGGACGAACTGGTCTGCCATCTGGGACAGTGCCGTCGGCGTCATGAGCTGCAGGCCCTGGAAATAGCCGCGGAAACAGCAGGCGATGACCGACAGGCTCAGGGCCGGCGCCAGGACGGCCAGGGCCGGAAAGGCCCGACTATCGCGGACGATGCCCATTTCGACCAGGCCATGGGCGCCAAAAGGCAGGGCCAGGCCGCAGACGACGGCGACGACGGTCATGAAGGCCAGGGTCACATGAAAGATACGGCGGACACCGCTGTAATGGCCTTTGGCCGCTTCCTCAGCGATCATGATGGACACGGCAATGGGAATCCCGGCGCCGATAATGCTCAGGAGCAGGATATAGACGGGATAAGCCATCTGGTACAGGCCGATGCCTTCGCCCCCCAAGAGGCGCGACAAGAAGATACGGTTCAGCCCGCCCAGGATCTTGACGACGATACCGGCCACGGTGAGGACCATGGCGCCCCGTAAAAAGGAGTTCTTACTCAAGGGAATTCCCCTTTCTCAATGATGAAAAGGCCACCAGCAACGTCTGGATAAAGGCCAGGACGTCGGAAATCCCAGCCAGGGAGACGCGGACCATGACGGGCATGTTGGGCACAAGGCGGAAACGGCGGCGCAGGGACGGTTCCAGTTTGGAAAGGTCGGGCATATCGGCGACGCGCTGCCACTTCAATTCCAGGACGTCTTTCTTCTGAGCGATGAGGACCAATCCTTGGGCCTTGGCGTCGAGGCGCGTTTCCGTGACCTGCAGCAATTTTTCTACGGGCTGGCTGGGCTTGCCGTAGCGGTCGGCCAGTTCCCGGCGCAGGTCGGCCAGTTCTTCTTTCGACGATAAGACGGCCAGGCGCTGGTACATTTCGATTTTCTGGCCGCCATTTTGGATATAGCCGTCGTCTATGAAGGCGTCGACGTGGATTTCCATGACCGTTTCCGGTGGCGGCGGCGCTGCTTCCTTGCCGTTCTGAGCCTTGGCGATGGCATCTTCCAGCATATGGCAGTACATGGCAAAGCCGACGCTGGCGATATTGCCGTGCTGTTCCCGGCCCAGGAGGTTGCCGGCGCCGCGGATTTCCAGGTCACGCATGGCAATCTTGAAGCCCGAGCCGAGTTCGGTGAATTCCTTGATGGCCTGCAAGCGTTTTTCGGCGACTTCCGACAGGACCTTGTCGCGGCGGTAGAGGAAATAGGCATAGGCCATGCGATGGCTCCGACCGACGCGGCCGCGCATCTGATAGAGCTGGGACAGGCCGAAGTGGTCGGCGTCGTAAATGATGATGGTATTGGCATTGGCTACGTCCAGGCCGTTTTCGACCAGGCTCGAACAGAGGAGGACGTCGTATTTGCCTTCATAGAAATCGAACATGACCGATTCCAGCAGGCTCCCGGCCATCTGGCCGTGGGCGATGCCGATGGTCACATCCGGCAAGAGGGCCTGGAGTTCGTCTTTCATCTTTTCGATGGTCGCGACGCGGTTGTAGACGAAGAAGACCTGGCCGCCCCGCCGTTTTTCGCGCATAATGGCATCGCTGACGATGCGAGCGTCGTATTCGGTCACATAGGTCTGGACCGGGAAACGGTCTGTCGGCGGCGTTTCGATGACGCACATTTCCCGCAGGTTGACCAGGGACATGTGCAGCGTCCGCGGAATCGGCGTGGCGCTCAGGGACAGGACGTCGATATTGGCCGCCCAGGCCTTCCATTTTTCCTTCTGGGCCACGCCGAAGCGCTGTTCTTCATCGACGACCAGGAGGCCCAGGTCCTTGAACTTGACCTTCTTGTTGAGCAGGCTGTGGGTCCCGATGAGGACGTCGATATCGCCGGTCAGGGTCCGGGCCAGGATATCTTTCTTTTCTTTATACGAGCGGAAGCGGTTGAGGACGTCGACGTGGACGCCGAAGGGGCCGAAGCGTTCCATAAAGGTCTGGAAATGCTGCTGCGACAAGACCGTCGTCGGCACCAGGACGGCGACCTGCTTGCCGGCTGTGACGGCTTTGAAGATGGCCCGCATGGCCACTTCGGTCTTGCCGAAACCGACGTCGCCGCAGACCAGGCAGTCCATGGGCGTCGGCCGTTCCATGCTGGCCTTGATGTCGCGGACGGCTTTCAGCTGATCTTCCGTTTCTTCATAAGGAAAGGCTTCTTCAAATTCCTTCTGGAACGGCGTATCCGGCGGAAAGGCATAGCCCTGGACGACTTCCCGCTTGGCATAGAGGGCGACGAGTTTCTCTGCCAGGTCGGTAATGGACTTCTGGGCCTTGGCCCGCGTCTTCTGCCAGTCGGAACCGCCCATTTTCTGTAATTTCGGCGTATCCCCTTCGTTGCCGATGTAACGCTGCAACAGGGACAACTGGTCCGTCGGCACGTAAAGGATGTCCTTGCCGGCATAGTGGATTTCCAGATAATCCTTGTGGACACCATCCATTTCAATGGTCTTGATGCCGATGTAGCGGCCGATGCCGTGGACTTCGTGGACGACGTAATCGCCGGGCTTGAGGTCCGTAAAGACGTTGATTTCCTGGCCTTTGGCGGCATGATGGCGCAGGCGCCGCTTCTGGGTGCCGAAGACATCCCGTTCGGCGACGACGACAATTTTGGCATAAGGCAGCTCGAAGCCGTCGTGGATTTCCCCTTCGACGACGTAGACGCCGCCTGGCGTACTCTGGTCATCATCGTAGTCCCGGAACGGCAGCTCATGCTGCTTCATCCAGGCCTGGAGCGAAGCCCGCCTGTCGCGGCTGTTGATGACGAAGAGGATCGTATTCCCCAGATCCCGCCAATGGTCCACTTCTTCTTCCAGTAGGTTGAACTGCTTCTGGAAACTGGCCATCATCTTGGCGGCAAAGCTGGCCGACGTGTCTATCATCATATCCGGCACGGACTGGGCCATGAGCGACAAGACGAGCTGCGGCCCCGGGCGCTGGGCTGTGACCAGATTTTTCCAGGACGCCAGGCGGCCCTTATAGTCGTCGGACTCCTTGAGAACCTTCTTCAGGCCTTCGCGGACGCGGTTCGGTTCATCCCAGATGATGACGCCCTGTCCGGCATAGTCCAGGAGCGTATATTTCTCGTCATCCTGGACGGTCAGGGAAATGGGCAGGATGCGGGCCTTTTCCCGCTGGTCCTGGGATTTCTGGCTGTCTGTATCGAACGTGCGCAGGCTGTCCAGTTCGTCGCCGAAGAATTCCAGGCGCAGGGGCTGCGGTTCGTTGACGGCATAGATATCGACGATGTCGCCGCGGACGGAAAAATGACCGCGCCGTTCGACCATGTCGACCCGTTCATAGCCGGCGTCGACGAGGTGCTGCAACAACTCGTCGCGGTCGTAGTCCTGATGGATGGCCACGTCGATAGCGGCGGCATCGATGCGCTGCGGCGCCATGACGTACTGGGCCGCTTCTTCCGGTGCCGCCAGGATCAGGAGCCGGTCCCCCTGGCGCAGGCGGCCCAAGGCTTCCATCTGCCGGGCCGTCCGGTCCAGGCTCTTGGCCGTCGTCGTAAAGACGGCCTTGTCGACGACAGGGAAATCCAGGACTGGCAGGTCCGGTACCAAAAAGGCCAGGTCCGCCATCCAGACCGCAGCCTGTTCCCGCGACGGAACGACGAGGACGGCCTGCCCCGGCTTTTCCGTCAGGGCCTTGGCGACGAGGGCGCTTTTGACGGAACCGCTGAGGCCGTAGATACTATGACAGCCGGGCTGGGAAAAAGCAGCCACGGCAGAGCGGATATTTTCATCTTGATTCATCCATTGAAAGAATTGCTTCATATCGTTTTTACCTCATGACAAATTGGGGCTGTCGCATGAAGCCCTGGAAAACAAGGCGATCCATGCGCAGCCCTTATCGTGATTCAACTGCAACTATTTAATTATATCATAGTTCACTGGCCCCTGCCAGTAGCGATTAGAAGACCGACGCGCCCTGCATGATGATGGCTTCCCGTTCTTTCCGGCTCATCTTGAGGAAATTCGTCTTCTTCAGCTTATCTTCATAAGACGAATCCATACCGTTCATCTTCTGGGCGACATCCTTGCGGATCTGCGGCAGCAGGCTGTAGAGGTTGCGGCCCGGGCAGTCCGTGCTGTTGACGTCGCGATGGCCTACGATGGTAGACGGACCCGGCACGATACTGTAGATCTTGCAGATCCAGGCGACCAGTCCTTCCAGGGAGTGGATCTGGGCCGGCGTGGGGATTTCCTTTTCAAAATTGCCCGTCACATTGATGCCGACAGTATGGTAGTTCTGCCCTTCGGCATGAGCACCGACCGTAGCCAGCGGGCGGCCCCGTTCAATGGTCCCGTCTTTGCGGATGACGTAATGGTAACCGATACCGGCCCAGCCGTTGGCCAGATGGGCGCGATGGATAGCCGCTGCCGACGTATCGCCATCGGGGATGCCGACGTGATGGATGACGACCATGTCCGTCTTCGGCCGCAGGAGCAGCGTTTCGCGGAACTGGAAATTCGTTTCCTTGATGGCCATTGGTTCGGCCGGTGCCGCATCGGTCACGGGATTATAGTTGCGCATGACGCCGCGGGCTCCGGCGGGTTTCGCCGACCGCGGGACATTGCCGATGACTGCGGGCTTGGCGGCTGTGCTGGCTGCAGCGGCTGGCTGGGACGATACAGGCGCCGTCTTGCCGGCCTGGTCTTTTTTCGTCTTCCCTGCCTTCTTGGCAGCCTTAGCGGCTTTGGCTTTGGCCCTGGCTACGGCATCCATGTGCTGGTCGACACTGGCGACGCCTGTCGTATAGGCTGCGCCTTCATTGTCGGCAGCACTCGCCAAAGAACCTGTCGTCATGCCCAGGGCCAGACAAAGGGTCAAGGCCAGGGCAGATATCATTTTTTTCGTTTTCACGATACATACACTTCCCCATGTTGTTGTTTGATTTTCTGGCAGAGCCGGTCCCACAGGGCCTGCGGTTCCGGATGGCCGTACGTCCCGAGCCGGATGTGCGGCTTGGCCCGGCCGTGGTAATCGCTGCCCAAGGTCGCCATCAGGCCATAGTCATCGGCAATGCGGCGGTAAAAAGCACTCGTCCCTTCGTCGTGATAGCTGCAATAGGCTTCGATGCCATCGAGGCCCGTAGCGATGAGCTCTTCCGTCAGCGGCCGGTTCTGCTTCATATTGGCACCGGGATGGGCCAGCACGGCGACACCGCCGTGGTCGTGGATGATGGCGACGGCTTTGGCAAAATCCATGAAGGTCATGGGCACGAAAGCCGGGCCTCCCTGGCCGCAGATATCCCAGCCAAAGTTGACATATGGCGCATCGCTCCGCGCCCCACCCGGCCGGTACGGTGCCAGGACGGGACAATCCGCATTGCGCGGGTCCGCCAGGGCGACGCGGGCAATATGGACGGACGCAACGGCATCGCCGCTGCAGAGCTTCCAGATAGCCGTCCGGTCGAGGACGATGCCCAGGGCTTCGACGGCGTCGAGGACCTTTTCTGAAATCGCCCGGCGCTGGCCGTATACATCCTTTTCAATGGCCGCAAAAACAGGATCCTCGGCATGGATGCCATAGCCGAGAAGGTGGAAATTCTTCCCTTTATGCTGGCAGCTGATTTCGATGCCCGGCACCAGGTTCAAGCCCAGCCGGGCCGCTTCCTGCCACGCTTCCGGGATAGCCCGGGCCGAATCGTGGTCGGTCACGGCGACAGTCGTCACGCCGGCATCGGCGCATTGGCGCATCAAGTCGGCCGGCTCGAATTGGCCATCCATGCTATATTTCGTATGCATATGCAGATCAAGCCATATTTCCATACATGCACTTCCTTTCCTTAAACATCTTCCCTATTATACTACGCTTCTCCGGCCCCTGCCAGTCATGCCGAATTAATTATTCGATTTTTGAATTTTATCGTTTTGAAATATCTATTACTAAATTTTTAAGTTTTTGTTTACATTTTCTAAAATCTTTTCTATAATAGCTCCAACGGATGCAAAAAAGTCATTACGACGCATCCATCGACTACCTCATTACAATAAAATACTCATTCAAAGGAGAATCCATTATGACAGAAATGCAGCAGTATGTAGAAGACGTGCTGGCCATCATCCAGCGCCGTGACCCTGAACAGACGGAATTCCAGAACGCAGCCCGCGAAGTACTGACGTCCCTCGTGCCCATGCTGGAAAAGGAACCTAAATATAAACAGCACCACATCCTGGAACGCATCATCGAACCGGAACGCGTCATCATTTTCCGCGTCCCCTGGGAAGATGACAACGGCGTCTTCCACGTCAACCGCGGCTACCGCGTCCAGGCCAACAGCGCCATCGGCCCTTACAAAGGCGGCCTGCGCTTCCACAAGAGCGTCAACCTGAGCATCTTGAAGTTCCTGGCTTTTGAACAGATTTTCAAGAACGCCCTGACCGGCCTTCCCATCGGCGGCGGCAAAGGCGGCTCGGACTTCGACCCGAAAGGCAAATCGGACCGGGAAGTCATGCATTTCTGCCAGAGCTTCATGACCGAACTGTGCCGCCACATCGGCCCCAACATCGACGTACCGGCTGGCGACATCGGCGTCGGCCCCCGTGAAATCGGCTTCCTCTATGGCCAGTACAAACGCATCCAGGACGCCTTCGATGCCGGCGTACTCACAGGCAAAGGCATTGATTACGGCGGAAGCTTCGCCCGTACAGAAGCTACCGGCTATGGTCTCCTCTATTTCGTCAAAGATATGCTGGACAACAAGAACATCGACATCAAAGGCAAGACGGTCATCGTTTCCGGTTCGGGCAACGTCGCCATCTATGCCATCGAAAAAGCCCAGGCCCTGGGTGCCAATGTCGTCACCTGCTCCGACTCCAACGGCTATATCTATGACGCCAATGGCATCGATGTCGCAGCTGTCAAGGACATCAAAGAAGTCCGCCGCGGCCGCATCAAAGAATACATCGAAACCCATCCGGATGCAGAATACCACGAAAACAGCCGCGATATGTGGAAAATCCCGGCCTTCATCGCCCTCCCCTGCGCTACACAGGGCGAAATCGACTTGGAATCGGCTAAAATCCTCGTCCAGAACGGCGTAAAAGCCATCGGTGAAGGCGCCAACATGCCGTCGACCCTCGACGCTATGGCTTACTTCCAGGAACACGGCGTCCTCTTTGCGCCGGCCAAAGCTGCAAATGCCGGCGGCGTCGCCGTATCGGCCCTGGAAATGGCCCAGAACTCGGAACGCCTGTCCTGGTCCTTTGAAAAAGTCGACGCTACCCTCAAAGACATTATGCGCAACATCTTTGAAGAATCCCGTGACAACGCCGCAAAATACGGCGTCCCCGACAACTACGTCGCCGGTGCCAACATCACGGCCTTCATGAAAGTCGCCGACGTCATGATTGAACAAGGTTTAGTGTAAGATATAGAAAAGGGCCTGTCGCACGTAATCGTGCACAGGCTCTTTTTCTGTATGCAAAAATATCATAGCTTTATGGTCATTTTTCGGGGACTGTTTGCTCGGACTCAGAAGCGGCTTTGCCGCAATAGACTCTGAAAATCAGGCGCAGGAGCGCCCAAAGGCTCCCCTTCATAGGGGAGCTGGCCGCCAACGGCGGTCTGAGGGGTTCTTCGGAAGAGGTTGGCATCGGCCACCTGGCCCCTGGCGGGTTCGCGTGCTCCACTCCTCTTGCCGAGAGTGCCATTTGCTGGCGTGCTGAAACTCGCTGCGCTCAAACAAAGCAGCACGCCGGACGCAAATAGCACGCACGGCATCCGGCACGGCCTACCCGGACCATGCCGGACCGAGGACGTTCCCGCAATGTCACCCACCAGGGGCCAGGCAGCCGTATCCATTAGCGCTGAACAAAAAATCTGAAAAAAAAACAAATCCCGGACTGTAAAAAGCCCGGGATTGCGCGTAAAATAGAGTTATGGAACGATGAAATAGAATAAAAAAAGGGGGGGGATCCGGAGCGGCTATTTTTGTGTTTTATTTGACTTTATCGTCCGAACGACTGGCTGGAATCCTTTTTAGGAGACAGAATATGTCGTTTTTGCTGGAACTGCTTTTTCTCTTGTTCTTTTTCCTTATACAAGGCCATGACCCGTTGTGCCCGTTTCCGGACAAAGGCCGTCAGGTACTGCAAGGTTTTAGGCGGCAACGGACAAGTCGGATGGTTTTCGAAAGAAAAAGCGGCTAATTTCCGCAGTCCTTCCCTATGCCGTTTCTCTACAAACAGCTTGGCCTGCGTATCGAACCGAAGGGATGCTCCCTGGCCGCCAGCCCCCTGCATATATTCGTCCAGATGGGCTAAATCGTAGCTGCTGGCGTCATACAAGAGTGATCGACCATTATCGAAAATCGGAGCGGGCCTAAGGAATTGACCGGTGTCATTGTCTACCAGGTAGCCGAAATTTGCAAAATGCCGGTCTTTATTACAGATCAGGCTGTCGAGGACCATCATGTCCGCGTACTCCTTCTGCCCATAAATATCCGCCATTTTGACCTGATTTTCCAAATCGCTGTCGTCTAATTCCTGCATATCCAGCCCCTTACAGGAGAAATAGGTATAGGCGTCTACGTATCCTTCCTTGGCACTGGTGAACAGTTTACACAGACTGACGGTTTCCTGGACGCCATCTGAATGGGTGTATTTTTCCAGCTGGTAGTCTACGTGGGGAATCTTCATGATTTGCGCCACTTGCGCCGCATACCATTCGAGGGAGGCCTGCGTACGGCCATCCGACCGGGGCATGAAGTCATCGCCCTTCATGAGGTAAATATCCCCTTTTCGCCTGGTCCAGCATTTTTTCAGGGCCCCGCTGGAAGTGGTTTCCGGCGTGGTGATAATGCCTGGAACTTTGACGCTGTAGCCAGTGAAAGCTACCATCGCCAGCCGTTCGTTGAACGGATGGTCGTATAAGTTACAATCCGCCCATTTTTGCGGGAAATCCTTGGCGGTGATCCAATAAGCATCATTTACCGACAAAGCCTGCGTTACATCGGCATATCGCAACGGGTTCTGGTCGTCGTTGATGGAGCTTAGGATGTTTTCGACGAACTGCCGGTTCTTCGGAGCCTTTCGTTTCTGGATCCATCGGTACAGCTGTTGTTCCGTGACCGTTTTTTCCATAGAGAAGGATTTCGGCCATAAGGCGGCATTTTCTTCATAAATCTTGTCTATATGGATCCGATAGGTCGTATTCTGCGTATAGTTGATGACTTGTTCTTTCTTGTACAGCGAAAAGTCGATTAAGGGGATATCCTTGGATTGTAAGGTATACTCCCTTACTTTTTCAATAGCCATCGTGCATCCTCCTTTCCTTCCATCCTATACATGTGTATAGTATATCATATTATACAATTATACACATGTGTATGTTTCCCGCTCCTTATTTATCTTTTCCCGGATGCGTCAAAGCCCCGAACAGGGCGTAGGCCTTCTTGATTTTGGTCGTGCTCTCCGTTACTCTGAGAAAGGAAAAGTTAGGTCTTTTTTATTTCGTTAGGACTTTCCTGATTACGAATCGAAAAGAATCGAGGTAATCATTTCAGAAAAATTCATCGAATATTATTTAGAAAAAATTTACAAACAAAAAAAAGACGACGGACAAATGTCTGAAATTTTCCAGACTTTCATCCATCGTATCACGGTTTTCACAAACTATATTGCCATACAGTATGCGCTCTGTGAGAACCTTCCTATACCGGAAACCCCAGCCATTATGCGGGGTTCTAACAAGTCAAAAATGGTGCGCCTAGAAGGATTCGAACCTTCGCACCCGGTTCCGGAGACCGGTGCTCTATCCCCTGAGCTATAGGCGCAAGTAAGTGGTGACCCAGTAGGGATTCGAACCCTAGACCCACAGCTTAGAAGGCTGTTGCTCTATCCAGCTGAGCTACTGAGTCTCAAAAAATGGAGCGGGTGATGGGAATCGAACCCACATAACCAGCTTGGAAGGCTGGCGCTCTACCACTGAGCTACACCCGCATCGGTCGGTAATGGTCGGAGCAGCAGGATTTGAACCTGCGACCCCCTGGTCCCAAGCCAGGTGCGCTACCAAACTGCGCTATGCCCCGCCAACAAAAAATATTATACAAGAAACGAGATGATTTGTCAACGTTTTTTTATAGCCATTGCCAACAAGTCATATTCCGAGTACAATAAAGATAATACGACTTAGGAGGTAATAATATATGCCTAGTGCAATGAGTATTCATTTTGAATCGGACCATCCCTTCATCGCCGTTCCCTTGGAATGTGAAACTATCGAAGATTTGCAGGACCGGATCGACGAAATCTTAAAGAAACCTTACGATATGATTGCCTTTGATGCCGGCTGTTTCAACGGGACCATCAATTTGTCCCAGCTCTGGAACGCCCTGCTGTTCATTGCCCGTGATGCCGAACAGCCGTCGGTCCTCTTCTCGTGCGATAAGAGCAAGCTGCCGGAAATGTATCAGACCGACAACGACTACGCGACGATCCTGCGCTTTGCCATCCGTTCGGCCCTCATCGACGCCGTCAAAATCGAAGGCAGCCTCGACGAAGATGACATCGACGACATCGCCGGTCAGGCCGTCGACCTGGGCAGTGTCCCCATCATCGTCATCCGCGCCGACCAGGGCGCCAAAGCCGACGAACTCGTCCAGAAGATGGAAAGTCGCTGGGACCTGGAAGCCAAGACCTTTGAACTGGCTGTCCCCGTCCAGACGAAAGAAGATATCCAGGCCCTGGAAGATGCAGCTAAAGCCTTCCACGACGCCCACCACGACGCAACGGTCATCCCACATCCTATCGGCAAAATCGCCAAAGAAGCCATGCTCCAGGGCCAGACCTTCGGTGCGCCCCTGCTCTATACGACAGACGGCGAAGAAACGGAAACCCTGCCGACCAGCACGGCCATCCATAAACTGCTACATCCGGAAGAATAGAGAAATGCAGGCCGCCGGTCGCAGATGGCAGACCGCAAAAACGGCCCGTGGCCCTGTGCATAAGGGACACCTGGGTAAGGCGGGCCCCTATGCAGACAGGCGATAAATTTAAAGCCATCCGCTAACCACTAACTGCTAGCCACTAACTACCTAAAAAGGCTTGTCGCACATGCGACAAGCCTTTTTCCTACTGTAAATTCTTGGTCAACAGCTGGTTGACGACGCCGGGGTTGGCCCGGCCTTTTGTTTCTTTCATGATCTGGCCGACGAGGAAGCCGATGGCTTTCTTCTTGCCGGCTTTATAGTCGGCGACGGACTGCGGGTTGGCAGCGATGACTTTTTTGACCATGTCTTCCAGGGCACCTGTATCGGTGATCTGGACCAGCCCCTGTTCTTTGACGACGACGTCGGCTGCTTTGCCGGACTTCCACATTTCCGGCAGGACTTTCTTGGCGATTTTGCCGGAGATGGTCCCTTTAGCGATGAGTTTCAAGAGGCCAGCCAGGTCAGCCGGTTTGACTGGCGAAGCGGAAATGTCGATGTTTTCTTCGTTCAGTTTCTTGGCGAATTCGCCGAGCATCCAGTTAGCTGCTTCTTTGGCATCGACGCCTTCTTTGACGACGGCTTCAAAGTAATCGGCTGTCTGTTTTTCCAGGGTCAGCAAATTGGCATCGTATTCGGACAAGCCCAATTCATCCTGGAAGCGCTGGCAGCGGGCATCGGGCATTTCCGGCAGTTCCTGGCGGACCTGTTCGATGTATTCCGGCGACACTTCGATAGGAATGAGGTCCGGTTCCGGGAAGTAACGGTAATCGCTGTCCCCTTCTTTGACGCGCTGGAGGATAGTAATGCCCTTGGCTTCATCCCAGCCGCGCGTAGCCTGCTGGATCGTACCGCCTTCGTCGAGGATCTGAGCCTGGCGTACAGCTTCGTATTCAATCCCCTTCTGGACGGCGCTGAAGGAGTTGATGTTCTTGATTTCCGTCTTGGTCCCCAATTTATCCGAACCGACGGGACGGACGGAGATATTGGCGTCACAGCGCATACTGCCTTCTTCGAGGCGGCAGTCGGAAACGCCGAGGTACTGCATGATGGAGCGCAGTTTTTCCAGATACGCTCTGGCTTCGGCACCGCTGCGCAGTTCCGGTTCGCCGACGATTTCCAGGAGCGGTACGCCCGTACGGTTATAGTCGACGCTGGTCGAATCAGAGTTGGCAATGCTGCCGCCGCTGTGGACGAGCTTGCCTGCGTCTTCTTCCATATGGATACGGGTCAAATGGATACGGCGCTGTTTGCCGTCGACATCGATGTCAATGTAGCCGCCTTTGCAAATCGGCAGGTCGAACTGGGACGTCTGGAAGTTCTTCGGCAAATCGGGATAGTAGTAGTTCTTGCGGTCGAATTTGCTGAACGGCAGGATGTCACAATGCAGGGCCAGGCCGGCTTTGACGGCATAATGCAATACTTCTTTATTGAGTACGGGCAGGACGCCGGGCAGGCCTAAGCAGACCGGGCAGACGTGGGTATTCGGTTCGGCGCCGAATTCCGTGCTGCAGCCGCAGAAAATCTTGGTTTTCGTTTTTAATTCGACATGGACTTCCAAGCCGATAACGGATTCGTATTTCATTAAAGTTCAACCTCCCCCATGGGCGACGGCTTGCGAAGGTCCGTCCGATTCTGTTCAAACGTATAGGCCACGCGAAGCAGCGTTGCTTCGTCCAGGGCCTTGCCGATGAGCTGCATGCCAATGGGCAGGCCGTTCTTATAGCCGCAGGGAATGCTGAGGCCCGGCAGGCCGGCCAGGTTCAACGTGACCGTGCAGACGTCGCCGAGGTACATAGCCAGCGGATTGTCGCTGTTCTGGCCGATCTTGAAGGCCGTATCCGGCGCCGTCGGCGTGAGCAGGACGTCGCATTTCTTCAGGGCTTCGTCGTAGTCCTGTTTGATCAGAGTACGGACTTTCATGGCCCGCAGATAATAAGCGTCGTAATAGCCCGAGCTGAGGACGTAGGTCCCGAGGAGGATACGGCGTTTGACTTCGTCGCCAAAGCCTTCCGTACGGGTCTTGATGTACATGTCGACGATATCCTTGCCGTCGACGCGCATACCAAAGCCGACGCCGTCATAACGGGCCAGGTTGGAGCTGGCTTCGGCCGGCGCGATGATATAGTAAGCGGCGATGCCGTATTTCATGTGGGGCATGCTGACCGGTACGATTTCAGCACCGAGTTTCTTATACGTTTCGATAGCATCTTCCAGGGCCTTGCGGCAGTCAGCATCGAGGCCTTCGCCGAAGAATTCTTCGGGGACGCCGATTTTCATGCCCTTGACGTCATTGACCAGGGCCTGTTTGTAATCTTTTTCAGCCTGGGGAATGGACGTCGAGTCCTTGGCATCGTGACCGGCGATGGCATTGAGGACGATGGCGCAGTCAGCCACGTCGTTGGTGAAAGTACCGATCTGGTCCAGGGACGACGCAAAGGCGATGAGGCCATAACGGGAAATGAGGCCGTATGTCGGTTTAAGGCCGACGACACCGCAGTACGAAGCCGGTTGACGAACGGATCCGCCTGTATCCGAGCCGAGGGCCCAGACCGTTTCGCCCGAAGCGACAGCGGCAGCCGAACCGCCGGACGAACCGCCGGGGACGCAATCGAGGTTCCACGGGTTATGAGTCAGCTGAAAAGCCGAGTTTTCTGTCGAACTGCCCATGGCGAATTCGTCCATATTGGTCTTGCCCAGGCTGACATAATCAGCAGCCATCAATTTTTCGATGACCGTCGCATTGTACGGCGATTTGAAATTTTCCAGCATCTTCGATGCACACGTAGCCTTCTGGCCTTTGATGCAGATGTTGTCCTTGATGGCACCGGGAATCCCGGCGAGGTCACTGATGGCTTCACCGGCTGCGATTTTGGCATCGACAGCGGCAGCCGCTTCCAGGGCATAGTCGCGGTTATCCGATAAAAATGCCTGTACTTTCGGTTCTACTGTATCTTTATGTGCAAGAAAAGCCTTGGTCAATTCGACAGCCGATACGTCGCCGTTGACCAGTTTTTCATGCAGTTCATGGATGGTTAACATACATACGCCTCCCTGTTAATCCTGGATGACTTTCGGAACTTTGAAATAGCCATCAGCCTGTTCCGGCGCATTCTGAAGCGCTTTTTCATTGGCCAGCGACGGCTGGGGAACGTCGTCGCGCATGACGTTGGACATGGATACGGCATGGGCCGTCGGCTTGACATCGGTCACATCGACTTGGCTCAAGAGATCCATGTACGATAAAATGTCGTTCAGCTGTTTCCCGACCGTTTCCATCTGGTCTTCCTTGACTTCCAGGCGGGACAACAGTGCGATTTTCTTTATTTCTTCGGCACTGATTTTCATACTGACACTCCTTGCAGATATTTTTAGCGTGACAAATCGGAATCATTTGTCAAAATTCAACACATATATAATTTAATCACCTTTTGCCATATTTTGCAAGCCAAAGCCTTGCGGTTTACGCTTTGACAGCCACCCCTTCCAGATGCAGGAGGGCGATTTTTTTGTCGATGCCGCCTGCATAGCCTGTGGCTCTGCCATTGGCTCCTAAAACGCGATGGCAGGGAATGATGATGGAAATGGGGTTATGCCCTACGGCGCCGCCGATAGCCTGAGCCGACATCTTCTTTCCCGTCCGCTCCTCAACCTGGTTGGCAAGGTCGCCATAAGTCGTCGTCTGACCATAGGGAATCTGGCAGAGCAGATACCAGACGAGGCGGCGGAACGCACTGCCCTGCGGCGCCAGGGGCAGCGTCATGATAGCCGGCATCCGCCCGGCAAAATAATCATCCAGCCAGTGCGCCGCCTTGCGCAGGATAGGCGTATCCTCTTCACGTAGGACTTCCCCCTGCAAGGCACCATAACAATACTTCTGCCCTTCAAACCAGGCCCCGACCAGCGCCGTATCACTAGCCGCCAAAATCATCGGGCCCAACGGCGATTCATACATCATTTTGTAGTACATCTGTTTCACCTCGTATCTATAATCAAGGCAATGCGTTGCCCTTGGTAATGCGCCAAATAGCGACGGTACGAGCCGCCTCTATGGTATCTTTCAAATTCGGATCCTGCAAAGCCTGTTCGTCACCGATATGACCATCTTCAATATATAATTTATGGTTAAAAGCCTTGTCGGACTGCATCAAAGGAGGTAATAAGGATTCATACGTACTTCCAGCCGGCAAAATCAATTCTGCCAAAGTTGGTGCAATCTGCAAATGACTTCCTGCCGTCTGGTCTGTAAATAAATCCGGCGTCACGCCATCACCATAAACATAACAGGGAATACCGCTCAAAGCCCACAAGGATACATCCGTCGCAAAATTGAAACGTTCTGCGTGGTCACCCGTCACGACAAAGAGTGCCGACGGGTCATCCCCTTCGACGGCCTTGATGAATTTTCCCATAACGTCGTCAGCATACCAAATATGGCCTAACTGGTCTATCGTCTTTTTATCACTGGGAATCGACGGTGGCAGTTTAGCTGTCACTGCATCCCGTGGGAACCCATGGGCATCGACATCGTAAGCGAAGGGCGGATGATTACTCGTCGTCAAGATGAAATAGAACGTATCACCCGTATCTTTCTGCATCTGCTCCCGGATAGCCTCAAAAAGTATTCCATCCGGTGCGCCCCAGGACGAACTTTCTCCTTGGTCTGGTAATTCATCGGCACAATGAAACTCATCAAAACCTTCACGCAAAGTGAAATGCTCGATATCCTGCCAGCTCCGCAGTCCGCCATACCAGAACACGGTCTTGTACCCCATCTTTTTCATGACAGCGCCGATACCTAAGCCATCGACATCGCCATGACGGCCCATCATATAATTGACATAAAGCCCGACATCCGGTAAGCCGGTCAAGAACCCATTGAGGGAGGTCATAGTCCCATTGCCATTCGCCAAGAAATGATAGGTATGCGCTCCTTTCGCTTCCAGCCATTCGCCAGTACGGGCCAATCCCAAATCGCGGTATTCCGGCAGCAACGGCCAGAGTGCATAATTTTCCCCGAGGATGACGACGACATGACGCGGACGCTGCGCCAAAGTTTTCCCAACGGTTTTACGAGTAAAGGCTTCATCCAGTGTAGCCGCCTGCGGATTGCCGCCCAGGACTTGAATCGCCTGTCGCAACTCTTCAGGTGCTACTGAACGCAAGGCTCGTTCCGTAGCTCGTTTATGCATGATGTAAGCCCGATAAAGGGCCTGGCCATCATCTAAAATGGCTTCATTTAGCAGCGTATACCGCGTCCGGGCTGCACTTTCCCAGGGAACGCCATGATCCGAATCGAAAGCCCCGCCAAAACGGCAGAATATTCCAAAGATAGGAACCAGGACAGCCACCAAGACGACATATCGACGGACGTGCCGCTTCGGGGTCCAGACCGGCGTCTTGGTCAAACGCAGCCATAAAGCGATGAAAATCCCAATCAGCACGACAGCGCCTGCCAAGCGGGGCCAGAACTGATACTGATGGACGACAGTGTCCCAAATAGCTGCTTTATCATCAGTCATGCCGTTAAATAACATGATGTCAAAGGCATGATGGAAGACTTCATAATAAGGAATCCGGGCCATAAAAAGCACGGTCATAATGGCAATCGCTGCACTTCCTAAGCCGTTACGGATTCTCCGGGCCGGCCAGCGGGACCAGAAGCTGTAAGGAAGCGTAGCGAACACAAAAGGAAAGGCCACGAGAAACGCCGTCGTCTTCAAACTGATGCGGGCCCCCAGCCATAAAGCCTCTGCAATATCACCTGCTCCGGCATTCCCTAACTGTCCCGAATAAATGACCAAAAAAACACAGCGGAAGAATATGAGCAAAATATAGATGTAGATAAATAATTTTGCATCCTGCTGGATACTACGTAAAAACCTCAAAAAATCGCCTCATTTTATACTTTGTAATAAGCTTTATACCATTGGGCGAATTTCCCCAGCCCTTCTTCAATCGTCGTTTCCGGCTTGAAATCGAAGTCGTGCTGTAATTCGCTGACGTCAGCATAGGTCTGGTATACATCACCAGGCTGCATAGGCAAATATTCTTTTTCTGCCGTTTTACCCAAGGCCTTTTCCAGGACTTCGATGAAATGCATGAGCTGTTCCGGTTTATGGTTGCCAATGTTATAGATTTTATACGGATCACCTAGTTCATTTTTCTTCGGCGGATTGCACAGCATGTGTTCAATGCCGGTAACAATATCGTCAACGTAGGTGAAGTCCCGATACATGTTACCGTGGTTATAAATCTGGATAGCTTCCCCCTTGCGTATCTTATTAGCAAACTTGAAATAGGCCATGTCGGGACGGCCAAAAGGCCCATAGACGGTAAAGAAACGCAGACCCGTTGACGGAATTCCGTAAAGATGGCTATAGGTATAAGCCATCAGCTCATCCGACTTCTTGGTTGCTGCATAGAGACTGATGGGATGGTCCACATTATCGGTCGTCGAAAAAGGCGTCTTCTGCTGATTGCCATAGACCGAAGAACTGGAAGCAAAGAGCAAATGAGATACCTTATGATGACGGCAGGCTTCGAGGATATTAAAGAAACCGATGATGTTGGAATCGATATAGGAACGGGGATGGTCGATGCTGTAACGCACTCCGGCCTGGGCCGCCAGGTTTACGACAATATCCGGCTGGAACGACGTAAAAACATCATTCACGACTTTTTCATCAGCCAAGTCCCCTTTGATGAAAGTAAATGTCGGGAACTGGCGTAGGATAGCCAAACGGCTTTCTTTCAAGGAAACATCATAATAATCGTTAAGGTTATCCAGGCCAAGGATGGTGGCCCCCATGGTCAGCAGGCGCTTGGCCAAATGGAATCCAATGAAACCGGCGGCACCGGTAATCAAGACTTTGTTTGCACTATCAAAAGGTTTAAAATCTACCATTATCATCGACTCCCTCTCAGTCGCGGTCAAAGATATCCCGCGTATAAACTTTATCCTGAACATCGCTGAGTTCTTCTGCCCAGCGGTTGGAAATAATAATATCGCTCATCTTCTTGAACTCGTTCAAGTCGCGGATGACGCGGGAATGGAAAAAGTCATCCGCTTTCAGGGTCGGTTCATAGACGACGACTTCGATGCCTTTGGCCTTGATGCGCTTCATGACGCCCTGGATGGCCGAAGCCCGGAAATTATCTGAATGGCTCTTCATCGTCAGCCGATAGACGCCGACGATGCGGGGATTCTTGGCGATGATCATATCAGCAATATGGTCCTTCCGCGTCCGGTTGGCGGCGACAATGGCCGAAATGAGGTTCTGCGGGACATCCTGATAATTGGCCAAAAGCTGCTTCGTATCCTTCGGCAGGCAGTATCCGCCGTAACCAAAGGAAGGATTGTTATAAAAATCGCCAATGCGAGGATCGAGGCAGACGCCTTCGATGATTTCCTTCGTACTCAGGCCGCGCATTTCAGCATACGAATCGAGTTCATTGAAATAGGCTACGCGCAAAGCCAGATATGTATTGGCAAAGAGCTTGATGGCTTCAGCTTCCGTGGAACCAGTAAACAACATGGGGATATCCTTCTTCACCGCGCCTTCGGCCAGCAGATGGGCAAAGACTTTGGCCCGTTCCGATCGTTCACCGACGACGATACGCGACGGATGGAGATTATCATACAGGGCCTTGCCTTCTCGCAAAAATTCCGGCGAGAACATAATATTTTCGGTATGGTAGCATTCTTTGATGTGCTGGGTGTAGCCGACAGGAACTGTCGATTTAATGACCATGACCGCTTCCGGATTGATACCCAGTACTTCTTCAATGACCGCTTCTACAGAAGATGTATCAAAAAAATTCTTCTGTGGATCATAATTGGTCGGCGTTGAAATAATAATGAAATCTGCATCCGTAAAAGCCTCTACGGGGTCCAAGGTCGCCTTGAAGTGTAAATCATCACGCTGCAAAAAAGCCGAGATGTCGCTATCGACAATCGGCGATTTCCCTTCATTCAACATAGCCACTTTTTCTGGAATAATATCTAAAGCAACGACATTATTATGCTGTGCCAGCAACATACTATTTGAAAGACCGACATACCCGGTCCCGGCAATCGCTATATTCATCTTTTCACCCCATATATTGTAAAATGCATATCATATTTTTGCCTTGATATACTGGATATAACTTTTAAGACAGCTTCCATAGTTACCGCCCCTAAAATACATCTTCGATAAATATCGCCATTCATGTGAATTATGCGGCGGTTCAAAAGGGACCTCGGCCCAAGGAGAAACCGAGGCACACTCCCGCCATGCCTTATAATAGGTATACTTCCACCTGTATCTTTTTTGATCGCTGCGGTACCAGGGTTCGCCCCAATAATACGTATATAATTTCCAAGGCTTCTTGTCACCTGTAAAATGTACAATAGCTACTTCGTCGTCTCCAGGGTATATATCGTTGGTAGCAGACATAGTGCAATTATAGGTAACTATTTGATCAAAAACGGCATGTCCCTCCAAAAGGATGTTCAATACATCCTGGTCCATGTACTGATAGGCATTTTCCCCCAATAATCGAAGAGCCTTACAACCGATATCATGGCGGATATATTCGGGAATCTGTAGCAATAAAACGCCAGAATTGAAATACCTATTGCTTTTCATGCCCAGTTCCTGGCAATATTGTTTCCACCAATCGGGAATCGAAGTTGAATTCCTGACAACATAAGCAATGCCTTCATCATGCTGGAACAGAGGCGATAGATTCTTCAATACCAGCGTATCCGTATCTAAATATAAACATTTCGCAACATGATAGTTATCCAAAACATAAGGCACAATTAACCGATAATAAGCCGTGACGGTAATATTCTTTCGGGTAGAAAAGTTGGCAAAAAGCGTAGCCGCTAGTTCATAGAGGACGATGACGCATTGGAACCGCCTGCCTACTTCCATCAATTTATGTATATTTTCTGGATCCATCTTCCCATCAAAAAAGATATGGAAAGCAAGGCTACTGCCTGCATTATGCTGCAGAATGGAGCACATCAGCACACCTAACGGCCTTATCACATTTTTATCTGCACAAAGGGCAATATTTTTTAACTGGCTAAAATCATGTTGCGAGCTTTCACCAATGATGGTTCTATGTCCCATAGCCGCATCTATGAAATTTTTAAATTTCTCATCAACACCGGACTGCTTCACTTGTAAATCACCACTCACTTAGTCTAATCTCACAACCCCTTATAATTTATAGCGAATTTTCAAAACGCTGTACCAGAACAAGCATTGAACCCGCTTCCACGTTTCCCCTTTTTCTCCATAAACTTCGGCCAACTTCTTGAAGCTGTGATAATATGAAGGCTTCTTAGGAGGCATGGGATCAGAGATACTTTCCCAAAAAGAGATATCCAAATAATGGCGCCATAATTCATCATCCGAATCGAGAACCAGCTCCCATGGCTTATCCCGACCCGAATAATGAATCAAGATACCTTGGACGCTGAAATCTTTATTTTTATGATGAAACAAGTTCGGGATGGGTTTCATATTGCCATCGATGACGAGATTCAGCAAGTCTTGTGTCTGTCCTTTGAATCGCCGCGGATCGGCACCTTGATAACTGAAGACTTTTTCCGTGATTTTTTCCCGAATCCATTCATTGACATCAATCCACATGAGTCCATCAGAGAAATAGACATCTTGCTTCATTTTGAGAAAAGCAACACGGTCCGGCGTATGGTAGGTCAATGCACCGATAGCTTTACCTTCTAAATCGGTCGTCAAGAATTGTTTCAGGCTGCCTACACAAATCATATCAGAATCGAGATATAAATAATGATCCGTATAATTCCGCAAAATCCAGGGCATGACGATACGGATATATGTAACCCGCGAAAAACGAGCGACTTTGATATGGAAATTCTGATAGATGCTCATATCCATAACATAGAGATAAATATTACAGCCATATTTTTGGGCTGTTTTTTCCAAGTTATCCTTATTTTCCGGGCTATAACTGTCGACAAAAACATGGAAATGAAAAGCTATATCTTTATTCGTTTCCAGAATCGACGTGATTTCAGCGCCTAAAGGCTTGAAAAAGGGATCATTGATGTTAAAGCCGATATGCATGGACGGCCGTTTGTCATCAGCCGGTAAGTACTTAAAATCGTGTTTTTCCGTATACAATTTCGCATGCTCAAAATAATCTGTCGTAAATTGATTTGCCATAATTTTTTTCACCTCATTAAATTATTTGTATCTTCTTTTTCCGCAATAAACGATCAAAACGGATGCGCCGGAAGAAATCCAGGTGCTGGTCAATGAACTTTTTCTGTGAACGCGCCATAGCCCGCAGCCGGTAGCGGTCATCATCAGCCCGTACAAAATGGAAAAATTCCCGGGCTAATTTCTTGTTGAGTCGTTCAATATAAGCCGTATTGGTCATATACTCTTCCCGGATCAAATCATCGCGCAGTTTTTCCGTGCAGATACAGATGTCAAGGAAGCGCTTGTGTCCGCCACGGGTCGTCCCCGTCGGATTCCTGTAATAGTAGTACAGACATTTATCGGTAATCATCATGCGCTTACTGCGATAGAGATACCGGCCTGACACGTAATTATCCTGCGAGTGACAGCGTTCCGGCGATACGATTCCCATGACGATTTCCCGCCTGTACACGGCATTCCAGACAACCTTACACAAAAACTCAGTAAAATACATTTCAAAGACATGCGCACCCGTAATCAGCCGATTGACAGTATGTATATCCCGTGGCAAGATAGGATCTTTCGACTGTCCATCAGAACCAAAAACAGCGCAGCGGGCCATATCCAATTGGTGCGTTTCTATCAAATGGACTAAAGTTTCATACATCCGGGGATGGAGCCAGTCGTCACTATCCACGAAAGCAATATACTTTCCCTTGGCAAATAAGAGTCCATTATTCCGGGCCCCGCTCAGGCCTTCATTTTCTTGGTGGACGGCGATAATCCGGTCGTCCACCTTCGTATATTCATCGCAGATGGCACCACAGCCATCCGGTGAGCCATCATCGACTAAAACAATCTGTAAATTTTTATACGTTTGATTCCGGATTGAATCGACGCACCTCCGCAAATAAGGCTCGACCTTATACACCGGGACGATAACTGATAGTAAACCTTGTTTCCCCATATATCTCTTCCCAACCCTGTTCAGTATGTACAACACTCGTTATTATACTACAAAAATATAAAAAAAACTATGGACCGCTCCGGAGGAGCTATCCATAGTTTCACTCATACTCATAGTTTCTTTAAATACTTGTGGCGTATATGTGTATATTTACGGTATTTTTTTAAATAAAATGTAAGCAGCTTATCTTCTAGCCACTGCATCATCTGCCGTTTCATCAAAAAAAGGGCCGATTTTCGATACAGACAAATCTCATCATATACATCCGGATTTTCTTGGAGGAAGGCCCGGATGACCATCTTCTTCGTTCCCGGAGTAAAGTGGATTAACCCATTGCGTCCAACCGTACCGTCATCGCCGCCTATCCGGACATAAGCCACAGGACCTGTTACTTGATACCGGTATACCCTAAGCTGGCAAGTATCCATGTTGTCAGGTACAGTATACCCATAAGCAAAGTCGTCGCCCACCATAATCTTAAGGAAGGGTTTCACAGCGCCTTGGCTCTCAACGAACGAAAAGAACCCAGCTTCACTGATTCCCCAGCCATAGCCGCGTGTCTCCAAGACCTGCAAAGTACACTCCCTGACCGTATGCGGTTCCGGCAGGATATATTGGGCGACATGGCCCAGCTCTGGCAGAGGCCCTAACATCAAACGCGTTCCATCATCCAAAGACAGCATCATTTTTTCGATACGGCCTGTACTTTCTATATTGCCAGCCAGGCGCAGGCAAACAATATGCTGCGGCTGCTGCCAGTGATATTTTATAATTTTATCAGGATCCTTTTCCGAAGGCTGCCACAAATACGCCTGGAAAGAAAGCTGTTTATCATCAATCTGATTCGTATCCCAAAGTTTAAAATCGCAAAGGCGTCCGGCCTTTCCCGACGACGTCATAATACGTGCCTGACAGGCCAAGTTATCAGTCCGGCGCTGCCAGAAGACAGCATCCCCATTGGCAATACGCACGGCATGAAGTGCCGCACTCTGTGACGCATGTTGGAATAAGGCCTGATAGAGGACATTATGGCGTAAATAAAATCCCCGGCATGCTGGAAGAACGGGAAAACGTACGCGCTGGTTCCATTCATATAAAGATATGTCAATAAGGTTATCTTCACAAATGGTTGGCTTAGGGACGGACTTTATGTTGTCTGCATAAAAATCTTTAGGCGCCCCAAAGGAGGTACAGTAGGCAAAGCCCTTGAATACCGTCGGATGATAGGTATTTCCCGGACGGCATAGCAGTTCTCCCAGCGCTTCTTCAAACAACAGGGACGCCGCCCGATGGTCCGCATGGACATCACCATCGACAGCAAAAATAATATCGGCCCGGATATCCTCTATGAGGTCTTTTAAATCTGTTTTTACAGATTCTCGGCAATATGGCCGATGAATTCCGCGTTTAGCAAAAGCATAATCCGGAAAATCATCACAGCCATACGTTTCACGATGACCTGACGGCGCTGTGACGGCTTTTTCTGGAGAATAGAACCAATGTCCTCCGGGATAATGATTCGACGTATCGCCGTAGCCAAGGAAAATGACATGTTGTACGCCTAACATCTGCAAAGAACGCCAGGCTTCGTGCATCCTCGTGCGGGCCCAGAAAGAATAGTCGCCATTCGTCGTAAAGGCACAGTAGACATCGGCACCTTTCTGGACATAGCTGTACATAACACTGCCAGCTACATTGATTTCATCATCCTCATGAGGAACGATGACTAAAACTTTTTGTCCCCTTGCCGGCGAATCTAAAAAAGAATTCCCTAATTTTACCGCTGCCATCAGGACCGCCTCCGCTTTGCGTGATAATGGACCAGTGAAGCCAATCCATATGATGTCGTATAGGTCACGTATTCCAGCTTCTTTCCTAAAGACAGTGGCGTCGTCCGCAAAAATTGTTTCAACACCGGTTTATAATTTTTCAAGACTTGATTATATTCATCTTCCTGGCGATACTTAATTGTATAACGCAATAACGCGATAATGGAACGGGCATATCCCCGAAAAGCACTCTCCAAGATAGGTCCTGTAACCCCTGCATCGAGCATGCGCTGGTAAATCTGCTGATGGACCTGGAAGTTTCCCTGCCAGACAGCTGCCGTATCCTGCCAGGACAAGCTGTCCCCATGCTGAATATAATGATAAAAAACATTGGATACAAGAGCCATTTTCTTAGCCCTGAAAATGAGTTCTGTTACAAAGAGCTTATCTTCTGAATAGGAAATACCTTCATCAAAGCGCGTATGTCCGATGAAATCCCGCCGATAGACTTTATTCAAAGAGCTGTCGATGAAGTAACCCTTTTTTGACAAATATTCCAAAGGATGGTCACTGACCTCGACGTCGCTTTTTTCATAAGGACGTGGCATATACTGGCTTTCCTTAATGACACGGCAATCGACCAAATCTGCCCCGGTATCCTGCAAGATAGTGATCATCGTCGTATACATCTCCGGATCGATGCAGTCATCGCCATCTACAAAAGCGATATATTGCCCCACTGCTTCTTCAATACCGCGGTTTCGGGCCGAACTGACGCCGCCATTTTCCTTATGGATAATCCGAAGGCGCTTGTCTTTCTGTGCAAATTCCTGACAAATAGCCCGGCTGCCATCGGTTGAACCGTCATCGACAACTAAAACCTCAAAATCAGGATAGGTCTGGGCCAGTACACTTTGCAAGGCTGACCGTAAATAGTTTTCATTATTATATACAGGAATAATAATGCTTAACCTGGAATCCATGAATCAAATCTCCTTTACATAATACAGCATCGCATAGAGACAAAAGCCCCAATAGAACCAGTATAAATGCATCATATGGCGGCTGAAAAAGTCGTAGTCCATAAGGCCGAACAAGAAAATCGCCAGAATAGGCAGAAACAACCCGGCCAGCCATGGAAAACCATGAGGTTGGCGGCGATAGAACTGACGCAAAGCCATTATCATCGACCCCAACTGAAAACCGATGAGGCTCAAAAAACCGATGAAACCGATAAGGCCCGTTTCATTCCAGACTTGTAAATAAATATTATGAGGAGATTGTATACCTATTTCATGATTGGGATTATCGGCTTCAAATCGTTCACGATAGACCCTTCCCCAATTTCCTAACCCAATACCCACCAACGGTTTTTCCTCAATAAGCTGAACCGCAGACTTCATCAAATAAACCCGCCCATCCCGTTGTACATTGTTCTGGAGCCGTTGGCTGACAAGCCCCGGTGCGGCGATGGCAGCAGCCAAGCCGACGACGATGACAAAAACAGCCAGAATCTTGATAGACATCCAATCCCGATGACGCCAGATCATATAAAAGCATAAGACAAAAATAATCGCAAAAGAAAGATAAGCATTACGGGACCCGGTACAAACCAGAATACAGACAGAGGCCGCAGTCAACAGCGTAGCAGCAATAGCGGCTTTCGGACATTCACGACGATAACGGATGACGCCGAACAAGCCAATAGGGATAAGAATCAACATGATGCCGGCCAGGCTGTTCGGGTTGCCAAAAGAACCCACTAAACGGCCTGAACTCCAGACAGGATGGAGACAGATATCGCCGATATACCAAGCCATAGAAGCCAGAATACCGAACCACAAAGTTTTAAAGGTCTCCCCGCCAGGGCGGACAAGAAAAATTACTAAGACCAAGGGTATCATCCGCTCTATATATTTTAACAGCAAGCCTCCCTGGCCATGATTGAAGGGAAGGGTCACGGCGGCACAAAGCAACGAAAAAACGATAACTAAAACGGTCTGCCGGACCTTCGTATCTTTTCTCAAGGTTCCGAAATAAGGCAGCTTTTTTTTCTTGCAAATCAAAAGATGACAAAGGAAAGCCACTGCCATAAGCCGGCCTGAATCAATGCCGCAGCCCAGTGTCAAGAGGAACAGCGGCACGTAGCTAAGCCATTTTTGTTGAAATTCTCGCCAATATTCCATATTACGTCTCCTATCTGTCTTACACAGGACTCATCGTCTCAGCAACGCATCGACAGGCTGCAGCAGTTCGGGGTGCTGCAGCAAATAGGCTGTCAAGCTCTTTTCGGCGTCACAAATATCATCATATGGAGCAGCGCCCTGCAGGACATCGGCCCCGGACTGTGCGGTCAACGGCTGATAATAGGCTTCGTGACAAGCGCCGATAGCCTGGAGGTTTGCCCAATGATAGGGTGTGACACACTGAGATATAGGTTCTGTCAGTGAATGAAATAATGAATAATACGTAAATCCAGCCGGCGCAATGAGTTCAAAAAGGGTCGGCAAAATGTTCATATGACCGCCAATGATATTCCCGGCCAGTGAGGCCTTATCCAACTCCGGATGATGGAACATGAGCACTGGCGAATGAAGTTCCCGGAACGTATACTCCCGCTTCATGAACGACGTATGCTGCAGTTCCGAGCACTGGAAACCATGGTCACCAGTCACAATGAACAGGCTGTCGGGATAAGCCTTTTTCATCTTCTGGATGAATTGATTTATGGCCCGGTCAGAATACCAGAACGTTCCCAATACTTTGGGTATGATTTTTTCGTCGAGCACGTCCTGACCGACTTTCATGATTTTATCGCCATCGAAACCCAAGTCATGCAAAGGCATCTTATACGGGCCATGGTTCGATGTCGTATAGATGAAATGGAACTGTGGTACGTCATCGGTTCGCTGGCAAATCATTTCAGCAGCCTTGTTCAGGAAAATATGGTCATAAACGCCAACCCAGGAGCGCGGCGCTTTTGGATCACAAATGTCGATAGCCGAATAGGCATGATCAAAGCCACAAGCCGGAGTGAAATGACCGAAGTTGCCATTGGCCAGGCTGCCGCCATACCAGTAATTCGTTTCATATCCCAGACGGCGCAGCTGCAAGGGCAGAGACGTCGGTATCGTCCCCTGCCAAAAGGCTTCGCGTTCATTCAGTTCCAGGCCAGCATCGAAGATGCCCAGCATGAGACTGACGATAGAAGGCCGGGAAATGATGCCTGCTGATAAAGCCGTATGGATAGAGGCCGTATGGACGTCAGCCATGAGCTTCTTCCCTTCATCGGCAATGTGGAGATCTGCAAAAGCCGGGTCAAAATAAGGCTGAGAATAGCTTTCCCCAACAATGAGGAAAATATGCGATGGCTGCTTGATTTTCGCACCCTTCGCTTCATGGCGGAAAGCTTCCATTGCATGGTCAAAAGAATCGATACAACCGCCACGGGCCTCGACAAAGGGTTTGACAAGGCGTAAGTTTTCTTCCGGGCTCTTTTGCATCGTCTCGTTCATAGGATGGCGTCGCAGCATTTTCAGTGCAATTAAATCATCGACAGTCGCTTTCGACAAGAAAGGGTCTTCCTTGACGACAGCCGGTATCGTATCCCATTCTGGCTTATTGTCATGCATGAAGGTACCGCCGTAACGGAAGAAATAGAAGGCTGCAATCAAGGCCAGGATGATGGCCGTATTGACAAGATAATAAGTGATTCCCGTAATGGCCGGATAAGATACAGCCGGGATGGCCAGTATGGCCTGCAAGGCGGCAAAGACGACAGCCAGGTAAGGCAGTATCAGAGCCAGTTTCCGGGCACCGTGGTACTGATTGAAAAAGACATCCATGAGATTATGTTTCTCCGCTTTTTGGCCAAGAAACACAATATTATTGAAAATATCATGAAATTGAGAATAAAAAATCATCTTGCCTACGAAAGCCACATAGAGGACAAAGGCATAAGCCAGGCCGAGCAGCGTGCGGATAACATCGCCGTGCTGACTCCACCAGGGTATGAACAGGCCCGGCAGTGTCACCAGAACCAAAGAAATAACGAAGACATAGGCATTGAGATCCATGCCCCACCAAAAACCGAAACGAAAACATTCACGCAAGGCCTTCCCCTTTCCTGTCAGAGAGGGATACGGCTTATGGACTGCAATGAAAATAGCCCGGAAAACGGCACATAAAATCGGAAAGAAAATCCATAACTTGATATCTTGCTGAACGGACAGAAAAAAATGTGTAAACACCATAAATCCCCCTTAAGGCCGCGAAGCCTGCTGAATCTGTTCATCAATGAGTCTTTGCCATTGATTCCATACGGCTTCGGGATAGTACGGTTCCATATCGGACACTGCCTGACGCCCCATAGCTGACCGCAGGGCCGGTTCTTTCATGAGTTGTTCTAATCCTTGGGCAAAAGCCGGAACGCCATCTTCACATAAGATACCATTTTTTCCATCAACAATCAATTCATTGACGGCATCAGCCGAACGAAAGCCTACACTGGGAAGGCCCGTCGCCATAGCTTCTGTCAGCGCCAAGGGGAATCCCTCAAAAGCCGAAGGAAAAGCAAAGATATCGGCTTGGCGCAGCTCATTCTGGACAGCCGTCGTCGTTCCTGCCAGATGAATACGTCCAGTCAGGCCCTGCGCCTCGATGAACTGGCATAAGCGCTGATAATAATCCTTTTTCTTTACTTCACCCCAAATCCAGACGTCCCACTGGGGATACTGCCTGGCCAGGGAAGCAAAGGCTTCGACGAGGATATGCGTCTGTTTCTGCAACCCATCGATACGGCCAACGGTGATGATGCGATAGCGATCTTTTACAACACCGGGATGAGCCTGTTTTTCCGGGCAGACCGGTTCGACCACGTTAGGAATCCACACGACCGGCGTATGCGGGAGATACTGTCTGGTTTCCGCTACATACGATGGCATGAGGACCTGGATGACATTGGCCTTGGCCTTTTCCGCTAAAGCCCGGCCGTTGCAATTCCCCATGATGATACGGATAGCATTATGCATCATGGCAATGATGGGAACCGTTCCGTGGACTAAACGGTCCGCGACCTGGATGGCTTCATGATTATAGGCAATGATACAATCGATGGAATCCCCCTTCAGCTGGTCGCGCAGCTTGCGGACAGATACCGAAGCCCGGTAGGCTTCGACGGGCTTGTCTAAAATGGGAAAAATGCGATTTACTTCCCGTTTCACTTTTACAGAAAAAGGAATTTTCTTCGTATCGACATCCAAATACAGACAATGCACGCGAGAGTCAAAAGGGAAATAAGGTGCGGCATCGGTCTTGTCGTTTGTCGCCACGATGACATCATAACCTTTCTCTACCATGGCATTGGCCATATTCGTCAAGACCCGTTCCGTGCCGGCACTGGCCGTCACGGTTTCATCGCCCATATATAACAATAATAAAGTCTTCAAAAAAACACTCCTTCCGGCAAGATGCTCATTGCAAGACAGCCTGCAAGAACATGGCCGTACTGAAATCATCATTGACCCGGCGAAGTTCCCGTTCATACGTCGGCAGCATAGCTTTATAGGAATTCAGGAACTGCTCCAACTGCTGATGCAGGTGCTGGAGATCCGTCAAATCGACTTCCTGCCCGACTTGGTATTCAGCCAAGATTTCCGGGTTCAGTACGGGCGTCGCCAATACTGGCTTATAGAGCGCCAGGGCATTAAAGTAGACGGCGCTCCAGTTATATAGGTACCGCGCATTGCTATACGGCAGGAAAAGGACATCTACACTTTGCAGCAAGTCATACCAGGCACGGCCCTGAACCTTGCCCTGAATAAAACGGACTGCGTCTTCATGCTCATATTTCTTCATGATACGTTCCATATCGGCCGCATCATCCGGTCCCGTCGGCGCCGCTTGGACGACGAGTTCTGCCCTGCCTGCCAACTGGCAACTGACAAAAGCCTGGATGATGCCGTCGACATCCTTTTCCCCTTTCCGATAATGGCCGAAAAAGCCGATGCGTACGGGTTCACGATATGTCAAATTAGGCTGCACAGTAACGCCCTGAGGAATGAGGACTGGCGGGTGGATCAATTCGACATGAGGCACGTTATCTTCTTTAAAATCATTCCGCAACGTTGTAATCTTCAGCTTGATATTAGGGTAAGCCTGACACCGCCGGGCCTGCTTGAGGAATTTCGGTTTTTCCTGCGGATTGACACCCAAAAAGATAAAGATGACCGGTACGGGGCTCTCCCTTAACCGGCTCTTATGCAGGGACCGTAAGTAGCGGTACGTCGCCGTCGTCAAAAGGATGGCATCGACTTCATGACGGCAGGCCTTCTCATAGGCTGCATCGAACCAGCGGACACGTCGCCGTTCCCGCTGGATAGAAAGCCAGATTTTTTTCACCTTCCCAGCCCCTTCATAATCGACGATTTCCCCACCTTTCAAATACTCGATAGGGATACCGAAATCAACGGGAAGGCTACTGTGTTCCGGCAAATATAAAACAGGTTCATGTCCCTGTTTCTTCAATTCATCAATGATCAGGCGATCGAATTCCTGTTCAAATCCGGCCTGCGTTTTCACTGTCTCTAAAATGGCTACGCGCATTATTTTTTCTCCGCTCTCTGTAACTCATATAGTTTCAAATACTTCAACAAGGTATAAAAAAAGTGGTTGAAACACATATATGTTCCCATCCATCCGTCTAAAAAGCCGGCCCGTGACACGAACATCTTAAAGAACCCGCCCAAACTGTGCAGGAAGATACCGCCCAGGGAAATCCGTTTCCCCCGCTTATAGGCTTCTTCAGCCCAGATAGTCGTATACTGACAGAGTTTCCCTTCCCAATGATGCCAGTTCTTATAAGTATAATGTTCAATGTGGCCTGGTAAAGAGCGGAGCGGCAAATCACATTCCGGATGCTCATGGACTTTGTGGACCCACGTAACCGTCATTCTGGGAAACATGCGGGCTACATGATCCGGTTTCAAGACACCATGATTGAATTTTGTCCCGAAAGCAACGGATTTTCGTTCCATAGAAAACTGGCAGTCCAGCTTCCCTTCATCCACAACAGCCTTAACAGAGTGGATGAGTTCGTCATTCAGCCGTTCATCGGCATCGAGATACAGCACCCAGTCCGCTGTGGTCTGTTCCAAGGCGAAATTGCGCTGGGCTGCGAAATCGTCAGTCCAGGCACGGAAGCAAACTTTTGCCCCATGGGCTTGGGCCAGTTCTACGGTCTTATCGGTACTCCCAGAGTCAATGACCAGGACTTCGGGGGTGCATTGCTTGGCATTTTCCACGACGTCGACGATATTGTCTTCTTCATTTTTTGTCAAAATCAATATAGCTAAAGAGCTCATGGGCAGCGCTCCTTCTCTCGTAATATTATGTCTGATACGCATTAATAACTATGTTACATTGTACCATATCCCCCGGTCAAAGTACAGCTAGGCTGCTCTCGTAGGCGTTGTTTGCAAAAAGTAAGAGAGCCGTCATGCTATAGTCCTTTTTTTGCGACCCGTATCCTCAATTTTATCGCTTGACTGCGATACCGCAGGGGACGTCTAACCCCTTTTTCCCCGTCACGGTGCCGACCAGCGGAAGGCGCAACGCAGGACGGTTGTCAGAACAAACAGCAGCGGCTGACGTTCCGACGTGAAAACTTGTGCATAGCCTAAGTTTATGACGGACGGCACAGGGTCGTAATATAATTATGAGTCTGTTGCGGCGGAACGCCGCATCTGAATCTAAGGGAAGGTGCAGTTCATGGTTTATGTTTCATAATTTGCATATTCTACCTTTTATTAGCAGATTATAGCAGAATATGGTAGAATAAAAGGTATAAAATATATTAACCTAGGAAAGGTGGCCAGCAAATAATGACGTTAAGAGAAAGTGACACCATAGAATTCAAAGAATCCGTAACAGATGTCATAAAAAAAGAGGTAATTGCTTTTGCCAACAGTAATGGCGGTACTATCTACATTGGTATCGCCGATGACGGAACCTTTGTAGGCGTCGACAACGCAGATAAATCTCTGCAACAAGTTTCAAATATGATCCGTGACGCAATCAAACCTGATGTTACACTATTCGTCAAATACTCCCTTCAGGAAAAAGATAAAAAAACTATTATTGTAGTACAAGTGCAAAAAGGTACTCATGCCCCCTATTACTTAGTCAATAAAGGAATTCGTCCAGAGGGGGTATTTGTCCGGCAGGGAACTTCCGCTGTTCCAGCATCGGAAGATGCTATCCGCCGTATGATAAAAGAAAGTGATGGCACCCATTTTGAATCCATGCGCTCACTAAACCAGTCGCTTACGTTCCATACCATGGAAGAAGAATGTCGAAAGCGAAAAATAAAGTTCGGCACTCAGCAGCAAATCACCTTAGGGATTCAGTCCCCAGACGGCGTATATACCAATTTAGGACTCTTGCTTTCCGATCAATGCCAGCACACTATTAAAGCAGCTATCTTTAATGGTACCAAAAAAGAGGAATTCCAAGACCGTCGCGAATTCTCAGGATCCCTCTTAAAGCAACTGAATGAAGCTTATGAATTTATTAACTTGAACAATAAAACAACTGCTTCTTTTTCAGGATTACAGCGAATCGACCGACGAGATTATCCTGAAGAAGCTTTACGGGAAGCCTTGATGAATTCCCTGGTCCATCGTGAATATTCCTTTAGCGGAAGTACATTAATCAATATTTTCATAGACCGCATCGAATTCGTCTCTTTAGGCGGACTCGTTCAAGGCCTTACTTTAAATGATATTTTGTTAGGCATTTCCCAATGCCGGAACGAAAAATTAGCTGCCATTTTTTATCGTTTGGATTTGATTGAGGCCTACGGAACGGGTATCCCTAAAATTATGGAAAGTTATACCGAACCATCTGCACCTCAACCACAAATCATATCCACAGATAATGCCTTTAAAATCATTTTACCCAACCGGAACTACACCAACCCAGCTATAGCTAATTTAACGCCATTAGAGCAAAAAATACTTTTCTATATGGCTACTGCCGAATCGGTATCCCGTCGTGACATAGAAACAAAATTTAAAATTTCCCGCAGCAAAGCAACGACTACGATACACACCCTGCTGGAACAAGACCGCTTGAAAGCAATAGGAATTGGTCGCAATCGCCGCTATGCTTTGGTAAAAAAGTGATTTTTCATTTTCATCGCCTGTATGCAATCCCATAGGGGGCCCAGATTCTTTTTGCCCCATTGGGCACAGACGGCTGCCAGAACAAGCAGCAACGGCGGGCGATCCGCTACGCGCTGAGGGCTTCCCAAAGCGCCGTTGTCAGTTTAAGTCGGTCGTGGCGAAACGCCGCATCTGAATCCGAAAAAGGCGCTGTCGCATGAAGCCAGCATCTTTTGAGTTTGAAGTTGAAAGTTTGATGTTTGATATAAATGGTTAAAAGCTATCGCTTCAAACATGAAAGAGAAAGGGACCTCGCATGATGGAATAAACTTTCATGCGAGGTCCCTTTCTGCGAACTGCGGTCTGCAGGCCGCTCAGAGAGTGTTCTTACATCGGTGCCATATAGATGTAGACGCCTTTGAGGTTGACCAGGTCTAAGCCCATCTGGGTATAGGCGACGTGGAGCGCCTGTTCCGACAGGGCGACGTTCTTCAGTTTGTCGCCGGCTTCAACGATTTGTTCGGCTGCCGGGTCGACAGGGATGACGCGGAGGACGACACCGTCGTATTCCAAACGGAACGTGCCCTGGCCATCGGGCGTCTTGAGGGACGTCATATATTTACGGTCCTGGGTCGATGTCTGGTTCGGTTCCGGCATACGCATACCGGTCGGCGACAAGGTGACAGCCTGGTTCTTGTTTTCAATGCCATAGGTCCCGTACTGCTTAACCGTCCCTTCTGCATCGACGCGGAAGACAGGCAGAGCCGATTCAATCTTATCCTGCGGACGGCGGGCGCCTTCGACGTAATGCGTTGTCTGGTCCGGTTTCAGCGGTGTAATGTGCAGCGTAGCCTCCCCAATGGTTATGGCGTAATTTTTTATCAAATCATCGGTCAGACCACTTACCTTTGTGGTAATGGGATAACTCCCAGGCTGATTGGTCATCGTGTTGCCATTCAGATAGCCATGGCCATAATCACCGTAGTCATAACTGAAGCCCGCATCCTTCCCTTCATCACCATTGGTCAAGCCAGCGGAACGGGATTGGGTTTTGCGAACGATACCATACGGCGTGACAACATCTTCTGTATAAATGTGAAGAGGAGCTTGATTGACGATAAGTGTACCACTGCCGCTGATATCGTAGTTTACAGATACGTCTTTCCCATTATTTACAATATGTGTATTGGTTCCGTCTGTTGTCAGGCCATATTTACGAGCATCACCAGTATTGCGGGTACCTTTGTTATTCTGGTACTCTTTGCTGGTTGTCATGGTAACAGAGCCAATCGTATCTCCATTAGTCAGTCCTTCTGCTTTAGTAGTATCTGTAGATTTTACATCAGTTGCAGTACCATATTTTATGCCATCTTTAGACCCATAAGTGATAGTACCATCCTGGTTAATGGTCACTTTTCTCTTAGTGATTTCAATGCTGCCATCTTTTGTTATTACATCATAACCATGAATACCGGTAACATCATTGCCTACTTTTTTTACAGACAAATTGTAAATAGCCTTTGCATTATCGGATGTTGCACGGATTGGCTTACCATTTGCATCTGTTTTATTTCCGTTTTCACGGTCAGCAGTTTTCTTTTTGCCAAGACTATCGTAAGAAATGTTGCTTTCGCCAATCTTCGTTCCATCAGCATTGCTGATGTAGTTCTTGTAGTCAAGTTCCCTGAAAGCATTGGTAAAAGCATTCTCTGCCTGGTCTTTGCCTGTAGCAACATCAATGGGGGTATTATCACTGTTGACATAAGAAGCGCTGTAGGAAATCAACTTCTTCAGTTCATCGGTTCCCCACTCCACACCATAGGTTTTAGTGGTATCTGCACCGGAAACGGTAATCACAGGCTGTACCTGGAAAATGTACTTGCCGATAGTAGGCGTGGAATCTGTCATATCATAGTCATTCATCGTTTTTCCGCTGCTATTGGTATCATTGGCCTTATCCTTGGATTTTGCTGTCCACTCAGCATCGGTTTTACTGTCCAGATTAGTTCCAAAGATATCCTTATCCGGCGAAGCACTGTAAATCAACCAGGTGCCCGCAGTATCAATACCTTTTTTTCCTGTTGTTTCATTTACAAAAGCTCCTTTGGTTCCCTGTGCATCGATAATGACAGCGCCCTTCTCAGCACTGGCAGCTTTAAGAGTTCCATCGGTGGTCTCCCCCACGTAGTTCATGCCTGTTCCCAGCTTAATAACCCCGGTATCTCCTGCAGAAGTCAGCTTGATTTTACCGCCAGTGGTATTTCCAGAATACCCTTCCGCATCAATGCCATGTACTTCCAGATTTCCAGCAGCATTAATAATAACATTATCCAGCTGAAAATCTTTATTTGTATCAGTTATCTTACTCATTGTATCTAAGTCTGTATCTTTACCGGTAGTGATTTCACCACCGACTTTGACGTTTTGGCCGGAAATATAAACGCCATGGTCTGCATCGATAGAGCCTTGTCCATACTTAGTCACTTCTTTGGGCGCTCCGCCAAGTGTTACATCACCAGTAGTCTGAATATTCACCGTATCCAATTCTTCACTGCCGCCAATATTGCCCTGAAGATTGACTGCACTGGTCCCGGCCTGAACATTCAGACTGGAGTGCATCAAATTCTTTTCCTGAATAAATCCCTTAGCCCAGGCAGTGCTGGCACCACCATAGCCGCCGGCCATAGAAATATCATCCCACTGATTGTTTGAACCATATCCAACGGTTAGAAACGGGCTGCTGTTATCTGGTTGTGTTCTTGTAACACCACCGGCAGTCCAAGTAGCCCAGTTGGCATAACCATATACGGTATCGCCATAGATCTCTTTCGACCAGTCAGACTTTACATTGCTATAAAACTGAGTCCCTTTTCCATTATTGGCTTCTCCTTCAGGACCTGTGACCCAGTACATACCATCCTGATAGGTTGGATCAGCTGGCATCCCGTAGTAGGAATATGGGTAATAACGGTCTGTGGAATTTGCAGCTGTTCCCCCTTGTTTGTTTCGTACGCCAGAACCTCTGCCACCTACGAAAACAGCCTGAGGGCCATTAGGAGCAGTTAAAGAATTTTCCAAAATCGTAGTAATTGTAGCCAAATACGTATCATTCACAGCAGAACCACCGCCGGTATTTCCTTTTGCCAATGCCTCGGCAGCAAACCAGTTTACAGCCAGCAAATCATTAATATCGGATCTCAAAGTGGCTAACAGGGTAGGATTTGCTTTGATTGCTGCCACAATTGTCGCATTATCCTGCGTAAGATTCACGCTGCCATATTTGGCCTTAAAGTTAGCTTGGGCTGCCTTACGATAATACTGAAGGAATTCCTTGACCGTCATGCTGTCTGCAACACTTGTACCCGTGATTTCCAGTGATGTCCAACCCGTTCCACCAGTACGAGAATACTCTTCGCCATTAGCGGTCCAGCGTGGGTCTTCCGTATTAACCTCGCGCCCATTTTCACTATAAGTATAATAAGGTCCGTTAGTCGGCTGTGCTTTATCGGTAACTATATAATTACCATTCTCATCTTTTTTGTAAATATAATTGCCCTTCTCATCCTTTTTGTAGGTACCATCGTCATTTGTTTCATATTCATAGTTAACCGCTTTATAGTGATACGACGGAACCGTGCCGGCATTCAAGTACTGCTGAATAATAGTATTACCATCTTTATCCTTAGTACTTTCTATAAAATTATTCCAACCATCTGTACCTTCAATATAAGTAGTATAACTGTTTCCGGAATTAATAATTCCAGTAACCTTAATATCACCACTCACGGACTTTCCTGCAGCATCTTTTCCCGTAGAATCTAGAGTCAGTGTACCGCCGGCAAGACCGATGGCTACTTCACCATTTAAAGTGATGGCTCCACCTTCAGTTTTGATAGAACGGTTACCGTAAAGGCCATCTGCCGCGAGACTAGTATCATTGATATGCCCAAAATAAGTACCTACCGTAGAACCATTGGGATCAGCTTTGGTGTCATCTTTGATTGAGCCCTTGCCATATCCCTTTGTAGTTCCATCTGGAGCAGAATACGCAAGGTTGCCGCCGCTGGCAGAAGTAAAACTGCCGCCATTGGTATCTATATCAGCATTGATGATTACAGCCCCAACCTGATTTCCATTCGTATCCGAATTCAAAACGACGTTCAACTTACCGCTGGATGAAGTAATATCTTTATTGATAGTAATATTGCGCATAGCCTCAAGTGTAAAGTTTGCGTCACCTCCTGCTGTCTTAGAAATAGCAGAGTTTACCGTAATATTTGCCACCCCATTGGTAGCCGCCGCCTGAATCGTAACATTTGTTCCTTGGTTAAGTAAAGTATTAATTGTTTCTGAATTAATCCAAGTCACAGCCGTGTTAGTGGACGCTGCTTCAGCAGTGTCAGCTGTTGGATCATGATAAGCAATCGTAGTATCTTTCGTGATTGAAGAAGTAGTTCCATCATACCGCAAAATACCCATTGTGGAGGAATCATAGTTCACTGTCGGATCACTGTCCGCAATAATCACATCCAGTGGGTCCAGCAGCCATTCTCCGGCTTTGCCGTTTACGCCTTTAGCGTCAATATTGAGGTTGTCCCCCAGATTCAGCACGTCGCCAGAGGTTTCGATTTTGCCGCCGTTATTATCACCTTTTGCCAGAAGATTGGTATTGTCGTGGACGACGGTTTTCTGGCCGATGACTTTGATATTGCCGGCATCCTGACCTGCTTCTATGCCAGAAGCGTCGAGGGTACCGCTGACTTCGACCTGGCCGTTGTCGCCGCCGTCGAGGAGGATCTGGCCTTTTTCGTTTTTACGCAGGGTCTTGGCTTCGATAGTGCCGCTGTTGTTAACGACGGTACTGAGAACGTCGCCAGCGCTCTTGACGGTCATGACGACGTAGCCGCCATCGGCTTTGAGGCTGCCACTATTGAGGGCCTGGGCTTTTGCCAGGTCACCGTCGACGGTGAAGTTGAGTTTATCGTCATCGGCTGCCGAAAGGGTCAGATTCTTGGCTGCGGCCATGGCAAGGGTACCGCCTTCATTGGTGATAGTGCCTTTGTTTTCGACGTTGGCCGCATGAAGGGCGACAAGGCCGCCTTGGGCTTTAATCTGGCCTTCATTGATGACAGCTGCCGTCGAATCCTTATCAAGGCTCAGGCCCAGGCTGTCTTTGCCATTGCCGAAGTTTTTCATCGCTTCGTCGTTGAGGCGGGCCGTCGATGCGACCAGACCGCCGACGTCGACGCTGGAGTTCTTAGTAAAGACAACGCCGTTCGGGTTGACCAGGACGACGTTACCATTGGCATTGAGGTTCCCGGCGATGACCGACTGCTGGCCGCCGGTGACGCGGTTCAGGGAAATGGCATTGCGGTCGGGCTGCGCATAGCGGACCGTTTCATCTTTAGCAATATCGAATTTCGTCCAGTCAATGGCCATGCGGTCACTGTTCTGGAGGACGGTCATGTTCTTGCCATCCTGGCTGATAGAGCCCTGGCCGGAACGGATGTCGCCGCCAGAGGGCATAGCCTGGACAGCCGTGCCGCCTAAGGCCATGGCCAGAAGTACCATGACCGTCAGTTTATGTGTCCATTGTTTTTTGCTGTAGTATTTCATATATATCGATTTCGTTCCTTTCTTGTATAAGTCAAAAACGAGTTGTATACAGCGGGCCGCCAGCCCCTACTTCAAACTACAAACTCGGTACTATAAACTATCTTTTAGAAATAGAAGCCCGTGCGGATCCAGAAGTGGCCGTTGGTGTGGCTGCGGTCGCTGATGGGTTCTTCGGCACCCAGGGGCCATGCATAGTCCATGCGGACGAACCAGTCATCGTAGCGTTTCCAGATGAGGCCGATGCCGATGCCCTGGAGGTTGCGATGGTTCTTGGCTCCGGGGTTGATGCTGCTGTCCTTGTTGACCCAGATGCCGCCGTGTTCGAGGTAAGCAGCCAACTGGAGCTGTTGTTCATATTTCTTCAGCGGCAGGAGCCAGCGCAGTTCGGCCCGGGTCAAATAGCCTGTATCGCCAGAGGCTTCACTGGTCGGATAGGCTTTGACGCCATAGGGGCCGCCCAGGGAGAAGTGTTCCGACGAATCGAGGTTGGAGAAAGCATATTGGCCTTGTGCCGTCAGTAATAAATAAAGCCGTTCGTTGATATTCTGATGACGTTCGATGTAGCCCCGCAGTTTTTCATAGGTCCCAGCCGTGCGCGGACTGTCTGCCAGCCACTGGTCATAAGGATTGGACGAATAGAGGGATTTATTGGTAATATGGCCCCATTTGTAATCGACGCGCCAATTTGTCGTGCCCGCCGTATCCTGGTCATCCCCGTACAGGGAGAAGACCATGGCATTGCCCGTCTTGTCGCCGTAAGTGGCCCCAAAGCGGCGGTATTCGTCCTTAATCTGGCTGTGTTCATAGCGGACACCGGTGTATAAATTATGGCGGCGGCCGCGGTCGATGGCATAATCAAAGCCGAGGGAAGCAACGCGGGACCGGCCGACACCGTCTAAATAAGAATATTCATCGCCCAGGTCATAACTGAGAACGTTGTAGCCGACGGTCATCTTCAAGCCGTCCTGTATGACCGGGATGGTATAGTTGGCACCCCAGTCGAACATGTGGCGGCCCGACGTGGATACGCCTGCCATCAAGTGGTCGCCTTCGTGGGCCAGGTTGCGGAAGTCATAGTCGATACCGTATTCGTTATAGCCCATGGAGCGGCTGCCGTAGTTATCACCGGAGATGAGGCCGTGCTTGCTCTGATACGGCTCTACATCGAGCAGGACGTGGACCGTTCCCGGTTCCGAACCGGGGCTGAGGGTGACTTTGGCGTCGGCTTCGGCCAAATCCGACAGGAGCCAGACGGCGCGTTCCAGATTGGTACGGGTCACGTAATCGCCGTGCTTCATGAACTTCGTCTGCCGGTACAGAGCCTTATCACTGATACGTTCTGTATGGTGCTGGCCGTTGCCGCTCTTCTGACCCGTATGGTTCTGTATGGTCACATCGTCGATGCGGCCGATGACGACGTCATACGTGACGACGCCGTCAGTGACATCCTGCGCCGGCAGGTACGTCTTGGCGATGAGATAGCCGTGGCTGCGGAAGTATTGAGTCAGCGTATCGGCACCTTGCTGCAAGTCGGCAAAGGTCAGGTCTTTCCCCTTCTTATCGGCCAGGAGTTCCTGCAATTTCTGGTCTTCAACGACGTCCTGACCAGTAATCTTGAATTCATTGACCCGGACTTTCGTCGTCGTATCCATATTCAGCGTAGGCTTCTGCCCTTCCGGAATCTGCACGGAAGCACTGCCATTGGTAATCTGTGAAGCTGCCAATCGCTGGCGATCACGCCATTCGTTCTGGAGCATCCCGGCGTCCGGTTTACGCTGGGTCATTTCCTGCAAAGCCGTCCGCTGTGCATCCGTCGGCAGCTGTTCTGTTCCAGCTGCACTGATACAGACCGCCTGAGCTACACCTAATGCAGCAAAAGCCATCACTTTACAGATTTTCTTATTTTGGCTTTTTTTCATCCAACATATCCCCCTAGTTGCGTATACTTCATCTTTTGTATCCAATATACAGATATAAAAAAGTTTGATAATAAATGATCACATTGCAATAACACAGTGATTCCTTGTGTTATTGTTCTATTATATACAAAGTTTGGCTAAATGGCTATATTTTACTTGAAATTTATAGAATTTTTCCAAAAAAATCTTATTGAAATAAAAAAACAGCCCCGCATGAAACTACAACGTTTCACAGCAGAAGCTGTTTATCAAAAGTATTTTATGAAATCACTCACAAATATTCATCTATACATATAAAGGTAAAAATCCTGCTATCATTCTGGATAGGCTGTACCTAAATATCATAGCGGGCTGCCCTTTGGGACAGCCCCTACGCACAAGGCCGTTGGCCGTGTGTTTTTTGTAAACTGTGACCGCGTTCTATCTCATCGCCTGACTGCGATACCGTATGGGCCGTCCCCTACAATGCCTATCCTCTCGTCAGGCGGTAGATGAGGGCGTTGCAGATGGCGGCGGCGATGGTGCTGCCCCCTTTTCGGCCTTTGGCGACGATGTAGGGAACGCCGGCTTCCATGATGACTTCTTTGGCATAGACGACGTTGACGAAACCGACAGGGACGCCGATGATCAGGGCCGGCCGCATCTTCCCGGCGTCGATGAGTTCCCGCAGGCGCAGAAGGGCTGTCGGGGCATTGCCGACGGCGACGATGACCGGGCCTTCGAGGGCTGCGGCTTTATCCATGGAAGCCTGGGCCCGCGTCGTCCCCTGCGCTTTGGCAGCAGCAGCTACGTCTTCATCGGCCATGAAGCAGACTTTGCGGCAGCCCAGTTTTTTTAGACCCGGCTGGCTGATACCCATGCAGGCCATGTTGGTATCGGTCACGATGGTGCAGCCGCCTTTCAGGGCCGTCAAGGCCTGATTGACGGCGCCAGGGCTGAAACGCAGGTTGCGGACATAGTCAAAGTCGGCACTGGTGTGGACGACGCGCTTGATGATATCCTTTTCGTCTGGCGGCAGGATGATGTCGCCTAATTCGTCTTCAATGATTTCCATGCTGCGCCGTTCGATATCGGCTGGTAAAATGTGTTCAATTTTCATGAGTTCCTTCCTTTCGATGGATGCAGGCTGCGACGAAGCGGGCGGCCCAGTCCCTTTTCCCCAGGAAATGGATGTGGGGATAGCCGCCGATGAAGTGGTCGTTCGCCATGATGCAGGGCCAATGGCGCTGGCTCCCGGCCTTATAAGCCGTAAAATCATGGCCGTTGTCCGTGCTGTCTGAATAGTGGAATTCGTGGGCCGTCACGGTGTCGCCAGCGCAGCAGAGGAGATTGTCTTTTTCAGCCTTCAGGGTGACGTAACCGAAACGCTTCAGGGACGAGGTCATGAAGGTTTCGCCAGGTACGGCGCCGACCCAGGGCCACAGGCGGTCCTGGCTGTCGCGAAAGGCCTGATGGAGATACATGAATCCCCCACATTCGGCGATGCACGGCAGCCGGGCGTCCAAGGCACGGTGAAGGGATGCGCGCATCGACGCGTTCTGGCTCAAGGCCCGGGCATACAGTTCGGGATAGCCGCCGCCGAGATAGAGACCGTCACAAGGCGGCAGTTCCCCGTCGTGGAGGGGACTGAAAAAGACCAGGTCCGCGCCGGCCTGCTGCAGGACCTGGAGGCTGTCTTCATAATAGAAACAGAAGGCTTCGTCCCGGGCGATGGCCAGGACGGCCCGGCCAGGATCGGAATGAAAGGCCGGACTGCCAGACCCGGTCAAAGGCGCTGCCTGGCGGGCACAAGCCAGGAGTTCATCAATGGCGATGGTCTTTTCGGCCTGGGCGGCCAAGGCGGCCATTTTCCCTTGGAGGTCGGTAATTTCATCGGCTGTGACCAGTCCCAGATGGCGGCTGGAAAAAGTGCAGTCCGGCATATCCGGGAAGCAGCCCAGGGCTTTCAGGCCCGATGCCTTTTCCCAGGCCCCTTTGAAATGCTCATAGACCATGGGCTTGATGCGGTTGACGATGAAGCCGACGACGTGGCTGTCAGCCCGGAAAGCAGCCATTCCCTGCAAGACGGCTGCCAGCGACAGGCCGGCACCGCGGCCGTCGACGACGAGGACGACCGGCGTATCTGTCGCTGCGGCCAATTCATAGGCGCTGGCCTCCGAACCCGTGCCGACGCCATCGTAGTAGCCCATGGCCCCTTCCAAAATGGCTACATCAGCCGCAGCACCATGGCGCAGCAGCATCTCCCGGGCAGCTGCGGCACCCGGCTCGTGGCGGCCGAAGAGAAAGAGGTCCAGATTATACGACGGCGTATCCAGGACCCGGCGGTGGAACATGGGGTCGATATAATCAGGGCCACTCTTGAAAGCGGCCGGCGACAGGCCGCGGTCCTTGAGGACCTGTAACAAAGCGCAGACCACCGTCGTCTTGCCGCTGCCGCTGCTGGGAGCTGCCAAAAGCAGCCGTGGAACCGGCGTTCCTTGTATAGATGAGGGCATGAGGATCTCCTTTCGTGAATGTAAAGTCGTTCATCGTAGGTCGTTCATCGTTCATCGAAAAAGCAAAGGCCCCGGCAGGCCGCAGGTCGCAGGCCACTTTGTAGGGGCCGTCCTAAGCCTTTTTGGCCCGTCAGGTGCCGACCAGCGAGAGGCGCAAGACGGTTGCCAAAACGGACAGCTGTGGCTAGGCGGCCCGCCTTCGCAACAAACCTCCCCTGCGAAGGGGAGCTGGCAGCATAGCTGACTGAGGGGTTCTTCCAGCATAGCGCTGTTCCGTTGAATAGAGAAGAACCCCTCCGCCGCTTACGCGGCACCTCCCCTTCGCTGGGGAGGCAGCGGGCCGCCTGTCGGGATCTAAGCTTCCCCTGCGTCCTGACGGACAGCTGTCATGATATATACCGGGTTCTGGGCCATCATGAGATGATGCTGGCCGACTCGTTTGCTGCGGGCCGTGCTGACCTGGGTGATGTCCAGCTGGTATCCGTTACGGGCGGCGTAATAAGCGGTGACGGCGGCCAGGGTTTCCAGGCTGATGGCCGTAATGACCATGCGGCAGGCTTCATTCTTGTCATACAGGTCATCGAGGATGGCCGCCAGATTGCCCTTGGTCCCGCCAATGAAGGCGTAATCCGGTGCGATGTCCAAGGTTTTCAAGGTCTGGCTGGCATCGCCGGCGACGACGGTGACGTTAGTCAGGCCGAAATGGCCGATATTCTGCTGCAATACAGTCAGGGCCTCTTCATTGATTTCAAAGGCATAGACGTGGCCAAAAGGAGCCTGCAAGGCCAGTTCGACCGTGCACGAACCAGTACCGGCCCCGATGTCACAGACGACGGCGTCCGCTTCCGGAGCCAGTTTGGACAGGGCGACGCTGCGGATTTCCTGCTTGGTCATGGGCGCTTTGCCGCGCAGGAAAGCTTCATCGGGCAGACCGTGGACGGGCCGCACCCAGGGCCGGGCCTTTTCGTTTTCTACCATCATGACGGCCAGGGAATCGGCGGGACGGTCGGTGAAATCGGCAGCCGTCCCGCGGAGGATGGTTTCATTGTCATAAGATAAGTCGCAGCCAATGGCTACGGACACCGTATCCAGGCCTGCCTGGCAGAGTTCCCGGCACAAGGCGGCCGGTGAATCGGCCCCGCCTGTCAGGACGAAGACTTTCCGATGCTGGCGGACGGCGGCGACGAGGGATTCCCGGCGGCCATGGCGGCTGACGATAAAGGCGTCGTTCCACGTCGTCTGCAAGGCGGCCGCAAAGTAGACGAGGCTGCTGATGCCGGCGATGCGGGTCACCGTGCAGCCAGGGATGTCCGTGAGCAAGGCGGCCAGGCTGAAAAAGCCGACGTCGCCGGACACGAGGACGGCCATGGGCCCATCCGCATCGGACAAAGAAGCGGCAAGCTGACAAATATCGTCACGCCGGTACGTCGCGACCAGGCGCTTCCCGGAAGCCGCAAAAGGCGCCAGCATCCGCTTGTCGCCGACGAGGATGGGCGAAGCCTCTATGGCCGCTTTCGCCCGCCCCGTCAACAAAGCCGGATTGCCGGGCCCTGTGCCGATAATATATACGTGCATGGTATGTCTCCTTTCATGGGCGCCCGCAGGCCGCAGGCCGCCGGTCGCAGTCCGCTCGGACTCAGATGCCGTGACGCGGCAACAGTTTCAAACGGACAACATCACTTCGAGTAACCCTCGCTCGTAAAAATTCCCCGAACGGGGCTGTTTTTCGCGAACTGCGTCTTCCCTATTTGCCTGAATAGATATGTATAAAAAGCAACCTCTCAGTCAGCTGCGCTGACAGCTCCCCTATGAGGGGAGCCTTGCTCTTAAGCCTCCCCTCGCTCAAAGAGCCGGAGAGGTTGCTTTCTTGTCATTACTCTCCCCGTTCGATGACGATGACCGTGGCGCCTGTTTGTCTGGCAGCTTCTAATTTTTCCTGGAAGCCGCCGGTGTGGCCGGAGTTCTTGGTGACGACGTAGTGAGCGCCGGTCTGGCGGAACATGGCCGCATTGAGTTCGGTCGTGAAGGGGCCCTGCATACAGATTACGTGGGCCGGCAGGTAGCCTAGATCCAGGGCCCGGTCCAACGACGGCCGGACGGGCAGGATGCGGGCGTAGATGCGCTGGGCATAATCGGGAATCTGGGCAAAGGAATCCAAGTCCTTACTGCCTGTCGTCAAGAAGATGGGCCCCGTCGTGTGGCTCAGGACTTCGACGGCTTCGCCGACGGAATGGACGGCGATGCAGCCACCCTGGTCCTCATAGCGGCCGCGCCGGCGCTGGATGCGGCGGTACGGGACGCCAACGGCAGCACAGGCCTGGCGGATATTGACCGTCACGACTGTCGCATAGGGATGGGTCGCATCGATGACCTGAGCGATAGCCTGTTCCCGGAGAAATTTTTCCATCTCCCCTTCATCCATGCGGCCGGTCACGACGGTCACGAAAGGGCTTTCCGGCACTAACGAAGCACCGTAATCGGTAGCGACGGACACGTAAGCCCGGATATGACAGCAGTCGGCATAATGGGCTAGTTTCCGCCCTTCTGTCGTGCCGCCGGCAATCCATACGGGGCTCCTCATAAGTGATATCCCCGCGGTGTGACCAGTTTGCCATGGATGTTCCGGGTCTGGCTGTTGCCGATGAAGACCGTACAGAACATATCCAGGCGCATCTTGCGCAGTTCGCCCAGGGTCAGGACCGTCACTTCCTGGCCTTCGCGGCCGATATTGCGGACGATGCCGGCCGGCGTATCGGCTGGCTGATGGCGCAAGATGATGTCACAGGCCTTTTCCAGATAGTCTGCCCGCTTCTTGCTGGCCGGATTGTACAGGCAGATGACGAAGTCGCCGGCAGCGGCACAGTCGAGGCGGTTGGCGATTTTTTCCCACGGCGTCAGCAAATCGCTGAGGGAAATAAGGCACGTATCGGCGACCAGCGGCGCACCGAGCAGGGCCGCACCGGCGCTGGCAGCGGTCACGCCGGGAATGACGACGATATCGACGTCGTCATCGGCAGCCACTTCGTGCATGATGCCGGCCATGCCGTAAATCCCGGCATCGCCGCTGGACACGATGGCCACGGTCTGCCCCTGCTTGGCCCGGTCCCGGACCATGCGGCAGCGTTCGACTTCTTTGGTCATGCCCGTCGTGACGAATTCTTTATCAGGAAAATAATGACGTATCAAGTTGATATAGGTGTCGTAACCGACGATGCAGTCGCAGCCATCGAGGATTTCCCGGGCCTGCAGGGTCATGCCCTGCAGGGAACCCGGTCCGATGCCGACGACATAAATACGATGTTTCATAACCTTTCTCCTTTCAACATGCAAACCGGACCTGGTAGCGTTCGCAGGCTACGGCTACGGTGATGCCGCGGCGGCTCTGTTTGGTAACGATGAGGGTCCCTTGATGGCTGGCCAGGACGGCAGCCCGTTCGCAGACGTTGTCCGTGCCGACAGTCTGTTTGACGAAATCGGACGCCGTAAAGTCGCCTGGCACGGCATTGAGTTCATCGGCCGTAAAGAAGTGCAGCGGCCACTGCTGGGCCTTGGCAAAGGCCAAGAGACCGGCTTCATCCTGCTTGACGTCGATGGAGCTGACGTCGGCAATGGCGTCGGGCGACAAGTTGGCCCGCTGCAGGACGGCATTGACCCAATAAGCGATGTCTTTGGCCGTCGTACCCTTGCGGCAGCCGATGCCGATGTGGACGATGACCGGTCGGGCGACGACAGTCGTGCGGAACACGGGCACGTGGGCTTTGGTCGTGATCACCAGGCCGGCGTCGCCATGGAAGGCATAGACCAGGCCCGGCGGCAGCGGCCCCTGCAGGGGGAAATCGCTGTACACACCGGCAGCGCCCTTTTCCAGCATGGCGGCGGCAAAGGCCTTGGCATCGTTCAGGGACGACAGGCGCAGGCCCTGGCGGGCCGCCCATTCATCGACGGCGAACAAGGCGTTGACATCGGTCGCCGTCGTCACGACGGCCTGGCCTTCCAGTTCTGCAGCCAGACGGCGGGCGATGGCATTGGCGCCGCCGATATGGCCGGACAGGATGGGGATGACGAACTGGCCCTTCTCGTCGATGACCAGGACGGCCGGGTCCAGGTCTTTATGACGGATAAAGGGCGCAATCGTGCGGACGGCAATGCCTGCGGCGCCGATGAAGACGACCAGCCGGGCCGCTTCAAAAGCCCGGGCCGCTTCATCGTGGAGATTGGGTGTAAACGGCAGGACCCCTTCCTGGACGACGGCGAATTTCTTCAGCGACGCCTGGCGGACGTCCCAGCCGCCTCCCCGCAAACAGGCAGCGACGCGGCAGCCCAGGACCGTCCCGGCCTGGGTAAAGGACAGGACGACGGCTTTCATGGTTCCGTCTCCTGACCGATGTGGTCGCCGTACTGCTGGTCTTCCGGCGCCGCCTGGCGGCAGCCGTGGGTAAAGGCCGGATGATACAAGAGGCTGCGGTCATAAGCCGGCCCCAGCACCTTGCCGACGACGATGAGAGCCGTCTTGGAAATGGTATGGCGCCGGGCCGTTTCAGCCAGGGTGCCGACCATACAGGTATAAGTCTGTTCTTCTGGCCATGATGCTTTGTAGACGATGGCTGCCGGCGTATCGGCCGCATAGCCGCCGCGCAGGAGTTCGGCCTGGAGGCCGTCTAAGAGGGACGCGCTGAGGAAAATGACCATCGTCGCCTGATGAGCGGCGTAATCGGCGATTTTCTGCTTATCCGGCACGGGCGTCCGCCCTTCCATTCGGGTGATGATGACCGACTGGCTGATGCCCGGCAGGGTATATTCGGCCTGGAGGGACGCGGCGGCGGCACAGAAGGAGCTGACACCGGGTACGACGTCATAGGCGATGCCCTTCTGGGCGAGGATGTCCATCTGCTCGCGGATGGCGCCATAGACCGACGGATCGCCCGTATGCAGGCGGACGGTCATCCAGCCCTGGCCCTCCCCTTCTTCCATGGCCGCCACGACGGCTTCCAACGTCATGCCGGCGCTGTCGAGGATGCGGCAGCCTTCTTTGGCACAGGCCAGCAGCTGTGGGTTGACCAGGGAGCCGGCGTAAATAATCTGGTCCGCTGTTTCCAGTAATTTCTGGCCGCGGACGGTAATGAGGTCGACAGCACCGGGACCGGCGCCGACAAAGTGTATCATCGTAGTTCCCCCTTCGTATGCAATGCAAGAAATGCTTTGGCCCGCGACGTCAGGCCCAGGACGCCGTAGGCATTGGAAAAGACGACGGCCGCCGTCGGGATTTCACCATGGGTCCGCTGGTCCATATAGGCCTCGATTTTCTCACAGACTGCGGCCATGACCGGTTCCAGCAGGTTTTGTTCCTTCAGCAGGCGCACGGCTTCATCCGTCGTCAGGCTGTCGTAAATCTGACGGGCCAGCTGCCGTGAGGCACCGGCAAAGACGGCTTCCAGGGCCAGGAGGGTCGTGCGGCCATCGGCATAATGGGAATGGGTATTCATGATGCCTTGGGCGACTTTGACCAATTTGCCGATATGGCCGATGACCAGGACGTCGGAAAAGCCTTTGTAGGCGGCATAATCAAGGGTTTCGCCGACATAGTTGCTGATGGTCACGCGCTGGCTGACGTCGACGCCCAGATGGTCGCGGCTGAAATCGACGCCGTAATTGCCGAAAAAGGCCAATAAATGGGTCTGGCCGGCAGCGCGGCGGGAATCCATTTCCGTATGGATCGTATCGACCAGGGCCTGTTCACTCATCGGGTCGACGATACCCGACGTCCCCAGGATAGACAGGCCGCCGACGATACCCAGGCGCGGGTTAAAGGTCTTCCGGGCCAGGCGCTGGCCCTCGGGGATGGACAAGATCAGGCGCAGGCCGCCCGTATAGCCGCACTGCCGGCAAGCCGCTTGCAGGGCTTCGGTAATCATGCGGCGCGGCACGGGGTTGATGGCCCAATCGCCGACGGCACAGGCCAGGCCGGGCCGGGTCACGCGGCCGACGCCGATGCCGCCGACAATGGACAGGCCGGACGGCGTCTTTTCGACGGTTCCGTAGACGAGCATGCCGTCAGTGATATCCGGGTCATCCCCGCTGTCCTTGCGGATGGCGCATGTCGCCGACTGGGGACCGAAAGAGACGTCTTCCGGGATGAGCTGGAGGACCGTCCCCTGCGGCGTCTGCAAGGATATGGCTTCGACGCGGCGCCCGGTCAGGACCATGATGGCCGCCGCCTTCGCCGCCGCGGCCGCACAGGACCCGGTCGTATAGCCGCAGCGCATTTTCTTCCCTTCTTTGACCGTGAATAAGGACATGGTACGTTTCTCCTTTTATCGTTTTTCGTTCATCGTGATGGATGGTTATTTTTTTAAGCCTTACGTCAAATGATGAACGTATTTAACAAAACTTCACTGATAATCTGACGTGTCATTGCAACACAACGATGGCCGAACGGCCGTCACTGGTGGTGACGATGTCGGTCCGGACGGAAAAGACGTCCCAAAGCCGTTCCGGTGTGAGGACGGCCTGGGGCGGTCCCGTACAGACCAGGGCTCCGTCTTTCATGATGACGACTTCGTCGGCATATTGCCAGGCCTGATTCATGTCGTGCAGGACGACGACGATGGTCTTCTGCCAGCCCTCATTGATGCGGCGCAGGAGGTCGAGGATGCGCAGCTGGTGGTGCACATCGAGATACGTCGTCGGTTCGTCCAGCAAGAGGATGGGCGCATCCTGGGCCAGCAAGACGGCCAGCCAGGCCCGCTGCTGTTCGCCGCCAGAGAGGTGCTGCATGACCTCGCCGGCATAGGCTTCGAGGCCGACGGCCTGGATGGCCCGGTCGACGGCGTCCCGGTCTTCCCGGCTCCGGCCGCTCCAGAGACGGCGGTAAGGAAAGCGCCCCATGCCGACTAAGTCGCGGACGGTCACATCAGGCGGCACGTCATGGGTCTGGGTCAGGAAGGCCATTTCCCGCGACAAGGCCTTACGGGAAAAATCATGGACCTCGCGCTGACCCAGGCGGATAGAGCCGCTGGCTGCGGGAATCATGCAGTTCACGGCCTTGAGGAAGGTGCTCTTGCCGCAGCCGTTGGGGCCGATGATGGCTGTCACCTTCCCTTTGGGCAGGGCTACGCTGAAATCATGGAGGATGGTCCGCCGGCCGCGCCGGACGACGAGGTGCTGGACGGTAATGGCATCAGCCATGGCTCACACTTCCTTCCGCAGGAGAAATAAGAAAAAGGGCGCCCCTATAAAGGCCATGATGATGCCTACGGGCAATTCGGCCGGTGCCAGGATGAGCCGGGCCGCCGTATCGCTCAAGGTCACGGTCGCCACGCCGAAGATGGCCGAACCAGGGATGATGTAGCGGTAATCGGACCCGACCAGGAGGCGCACGATATGCGGCACGATGAGGCCGACGAAGCCCAGCAGACCGGCAACGCTGACGGCGCTGGCAGCCAGCAGGGCGGCGACGGCCGTCAGGCCCAGGCGGGCGCCTTCAACAGACAGGCCCAGGCTGCGGGCCATATCATCGCCGAGCTGGAGCAGGTTGAGATAATAGGCGCCGACAGCTGATAAAGCCAGGCCGACGACCGTATACGGTGCGATGGCCGTCACGTCTTTCCAGCTGCTGGCCGCCAGGCCGCCGACCATCCACAGCAGGGCCCCGTGGACGCGGTCGCTGTAAAAGATGAGGATGCCCGAAATGATGGCCCCCAGAAAGGCCGACACGGCGACGCCGGCCAGGATGATGCGGACAGGCACGATGCCGTCTTTCCAGGCCAGGAGGTAAATGACGGCAGCTGCGGCCATGGCGCCGATGAAGGCTACAGGCGTCATCCAGAAGAGATAAGCCGGCCAGACGATGAGGACGACGATACCGGCCAGGCCGGCGCCGGCTGAAATGCCGATGATATGCGGGTCGGCCAGGGGATTGCGCATGACGGCCTGGAGGATGGCACCGGACAAGGCCAGGTTAGCCCCGACCAGGGCCCCTGTCAGCGTCCGGGGCAGGCGGATATTCCAGATGATCTGATCCGCCGTCCGGGCCGACGGCTGCCAGAGGATCTGCAGGACATCGGCCGGCGTAATGGCGGCAACGCCCTGCATGACCGACAGCAGGCAGCCTCCCAGGGCCAGGAGGACAAAGACAGCCAGCATGAGCCAGCGCCAGCGGGTCCGATAGCAGCCTTCCCTATTCATGAGCCGACTCCGGATAGACGAGCCGGGCCATATAGGCTACAGCCTTGGGGTAGTCCAGGCCCGGATTGAGGAGAAAGTATTTTTCCGGCAGGACATAGACCTGGCCCGCCTTGACAGCCGTTAGGGCGGCCCAGGCCGGATTGCCCTGGATATCTTCGCGGATGCGTTTTTCAATCTTATCGGACGACCCCATGGAGGTCAGGAAAATGACATCCGGGTCGGCCTGGACCAGGCTTTCCATACTGTAGGGGATGCGCGTCGTCTGGCCGTCGCCAGCGGCATCGGCGGCGATGTTCTTCAAGTGCAGGAGATCCGCCATGTCGCCGGCAATACTCGACGGCAATTCGGCCGATACGGAACTGGGTGTCACGTGGAGGATGGCGACCCGTTTCCCCTGAGCCGGTACGGCATCGGTGACAGCATGGACAGCCTGGTCCAGTTCGTCTTCCTTGGCCTTGGCTGCCTCTTCTTTGCCATAGACCTTGCCGATGACCTCAAGGTTGCGCTTGACGTCGTCATAGGTCTTGGTCTTGAGGACCAGGACCGGGATGTGGCTCTCTTCCAACTGGGCCGCCAATTTTTCGTGGTGGTCAGCGCTGGCAATGACTAAATCGGGCTGGCAGGCCAGGACCTTTTCCAGGCTCACGTTGTAGACAGGTCCGACGTCCGGCACATGCTGATATTTTTCCGGCAGCGATGCATCTTCGGCTTTGACCGTCGCCCGGCCGGCCAGGTCGCCGTCGACGGCAGCGGCGAAGTTGAGGAGCGACGTCGACAAGACGACGACGCGCTGCGGTTTCTGGGCCAAGGTGACGGTCCTTCCCCGGTCATCGGTCACGACGGCATAGGCCCCAGACGAGCTGCTGCTTTGGCTAGCGTCGTTCTGGGGCGCACAGCCCGTAAGCAGGACCAGACAAAAAGCGACGATGAGCAGACAAATTTTTTTCACCGTAAAGGCACCTCCTAAAACTTTCTCTTTACGCCGACCTGCCAGTTGCGCCCGGCAGACGGATAATTATGGTACAAATCATAAGCCTCGTCGTTGAGATTGTTGACTTTGGCATACACGGTCGTCGCCGCATTGGGCGAATACGACGCGCCGACATTCCAGACGACGTAGGAATTATTGCGGTAATACGTATCGTTGCGCCCGGTCCCGGCGGTCATATCGGCATTGGCCTGCCATTTGCCGCTGTGATAATGGACGCCGGCATGATAGCCATTGGGCTGATTATAGGTCGTATCGAAGGCCAGGCCTTCCCCTTTGTCCACTTTCGTGCGGATGTAGGAATAACCCGCTTCATAGTCCCATTTATCGTTGACTTTCTGCTTCCACGTCAGCTCGAAGCCGCGCTTGTCTTCTTCATCGAGGTTCTCTACTTCGTGGTATGTCGGATTTGATCGGTCCCAGCGGATGACGTGCTGCAAGTTGCTGTGGAAGACACTGCCTTCGATATTCGTCTTGGGACCGGCCTGATACTGGAAGCCCAAAGTCTGGGTATAGCCTTCTTCGGGCTGGAGATTTTCGTTGCCCTGCGACGTAATCCCGCGAGACGTCGTCACATAGAACTGGTCGTTCAGGCGGGGCGGCGAAAAGACGCGGCTCCACGAGGCGTAGACGTTGAAGGCGTCATTGGCCTTGTAATTCATGGCCAGGCGCGGCGTCTGGTGCGTCCCAAAAGTGCTATTCCGGTCCCAGCGCAGACCCGGCGTGACCGTGAATTTGCCGAACGTCAGGGCATCTTCGGCATAGAAATCCTGATTATGACGTTTTTTGTCGATATAATGGGCTTCATAATTGGTCCCCATATCTTCTGTCCACTCGGCGCCGGCCGTCAGATGCTGGTGCGGGCCGAGCTGCCAGTTATCCTGCCACTCCAGGCCCTGGGTGCGGGTGAAATAATGATTGGACCAGTACGTCCGCTGGTAATCGTTGAAATAGCGCAAAAAGCCTGGCTGTGCCGTCTCTTTCTTGAAATGATAAGTCACACTGTAGTCGTTGACCAGGCGGTCGATGGGCTTATTGGCCGTCAGGTACCAGCCCGCCGGATCGGCTTTATACGTCGAACCGTGGCCGTGATAATCTTGATGATAAGCCTTCACGGTCAGGGACGTATGGTCCGTCAGGTCCTGGTCCAGCCGCAAGGATAAGGATTTCCGGGCAATATCACCGCGGGAATGGTCCGTATTGGCCCCGTGGGGAAAGGCATAGTATGCCCGCTGCTCCAGGTCGCCGCTGACGAGCCAGCTCGTCGCGCCGGCCCGGCCACTGTAGGTCAGGGTGTAGCCGTGCATCCCCCAGGAACCGGTGTAGGCATCAAGGGACGATTCGCAGCGGTCCCCCTTCTTGGTGACGATATTGATGACGCCGCCGACAGCACCGCTGCCGTAGCGCACGGAGCCGCTGCCCTTAGTGACTTCGATGTGGTCGATAGCCCCGACGCCGGGCAGGCTGGTCAAATCGACGCTGCCCCGGCCATAGCCGGAGCCCTGGGCATTGGCCAGACTCTGACCGTCGACGAGGATCAGGACCCGGTCGTCGCCATTGAGCTTGACGTAAGAGGAGATGCCAGGCACCATTTCATTGACGGTCACGCCGGTGACGCGCTGCAAGGCCTGCTGGACCGTCGTATCGTGATGGCTTTCCATATCCTTGGCTGTAATGACTGTCGTATTGGACTGGCTCGGTGGGATGGCTGGTGTAGGTGGTTGCGTCTTCGCTTCCGATAACTTTACAGGCAGTTTTTCCCGGATGGCATCGAGGACGTCGGCGACGACATCGGGTACGTGCAGATTCCCGGCCGGCGCGGCGGCCTCATCCTTTCCCGACCCGGCAGCCCGGCCGCGGCCGCCGGCTGCTGAACCCGTATGGCCGCTGAGACGTTCTGTCCCAGCCTGGGCCGACGACTGGGAACCCGTTGCCGCACCCTTTACAGAGGGATCTCCTTTGCCGCCTTCCGTCTTGGCTGCATAAGTCATCCCGTCGGCACCGGCTTCATCCGGATCAGGCGACGCAACGTCGGCATCTGCCACAGCCCTGTCCGAGGATTCCGGGGATTCCGGGGATTCCGGTCCTCCATCACGACCGTCCGGCTGAGAGAGACGGCCCTCATCCGTATCGGTGCCGGCCGCGTCGTGACCGCCGGCACCGGCCAGGTCGTCGGCGTTATAGACCATGACGTCGGTTACGCCGTCCTGGCGGGTGTAATGATGGATCAGCGTGAAAAAACCGCCAGCTGCCAGGGCCAGATAGACGGCGACGTGGAGCGATACGGAAACGCCGGCAGCTACGCGGCCCCGCCGTTTTTCCCAGGGCTTCATGGCTGGCCTCCCTTGTCGGCGGCCAGACCGATGTGGGCGATACCGGCCCGCTTGAAGGCATCGAGGACGTCGGCGACCTGACCGTAATCGAGGCCCCGGTCGGCGCAGAGGACGACGCTGAAAGCGCTGTCCTGACGCTGCTGGTCCCGAGCCGAAGCCAGGAGCTCATCGGCCTTGACGGGCTGTCCGTTGAGCCACAGGGACCCATCGGCCTTCAAGGTCACGACGTACTGGGCCGACGGCTGGGCCTGGGCGGCCGAAGCCCGCGGCAGCTGGACGCCGAGGCTGTGCAAATCGACCATGGACAAGGAGGTCATCATGAAGAAGACCAGCAAAAAGAACATGATGTCGATCATGGGGATGATCATAATCGACGGCCGTTCAAAATCGCGAATATTACGGAGGCGCATGGTCACTGCCCCGCTTTCACAGGCATCGTTTCCAATGCGGAAAAACACATTTCCATATCCGTAATGATGCGGTCCAGGCGCTGGGTGAAATAAGAATGGACGGCCAGGGCCAGGATGGCGACGCAGAGGCCGAAAGCCGTGGCGATGAGCGCTTCGCCGACGCCGCCGGTAATGGCCACGGCCTGGCCGGACTGGACGTTGAGGATGCTGAAAGAGCGGATCATGCCGCTGATCGTCCCCAAGAGGCCCAGGAGCGGCGCCATGGTGACGATGACGCTCAGATAGTAGAGGCGGCGGCGCAGTTTGGCCACGAAGATGCCCGACTGCATTTCGACGAAGGCCTTGACGTCAGGACCTGCCTGATGCTGAAAGACATCCTGCAAAATGAGGGGCAGGCCGCCGCGGCCGTCCATGGCCAGGCGCTGGGCCTGGTCGTAGCGCCGCAGCTTCATCTGCGTGTAGAATTGTTCGGCAAAGGCTTTCCCGGCGTCCATGTCTCCATAGAAAATCGCCCGTTCGATGCCAATGTAGCCGACGAAGAGAGAACAGGCCAGGAGCAGGTACATGACCGGCCCGCCTGCCTGAAATAACTGAAAACCCTGTAAAATCGCTTCCAAAATACCCTCCTGTCCGGCCTGCTGACGTGTCGAATGAAGGTACAAAATCAAAAGGAGCCGTCTTGTAGCGACAGCTCCCTTACGTATCTTTTTTACAATCTCCTTCCCATCGCTCGCAGGTCTATCGGTGATTATCCGTCAGGCAGTTCTTCTGGCTTGGCTTCCTGGCCATGGCTGCGCCTTCCCATACTTCGTACAGTGACATCGTTGCAGCCTGGCTCCACCCTACAGCGGCGGGACCGCGCCGGCATTGGACCGGCTTCTCTATTGAGTCTATGACACCTGACCTATTTCAAACTTACAAACATAACTATATCATGCCCAGCGCCAGACTGTCAATGAAGGGCTGCCCCGGCCTTTCCGTCCGGTGAGACCTCGACAGTGACGACGCTGCCCCCTTCGCCCCGTTCCCAGCGGAGGATCTGGCAGGTCCCCTGGGGACAGGCAGCGGGCCAGTCGTTGAGCCAGGCCAGGAGGTCGGCAAAGGTCCCGGTCAGGACCAGCGTCTGCCGACTCCCTTCGCGGACGGACTGCTGCCACGACAAGAGCTGGACGTTCCGGGCCGCCAGGGAGGCCGCCACATCAGGGCCGGCATCAGGCTTTGCTGCCTCCCGCTTCTCCTGGGGCCGGGCCCGATGGGCATACGGAGCCAGCTGACGGTGGACGCCCTGCCAGCCCTGCCAGGTGTGATACGATGAGATGGCAAAGCAGGCGGCTATGGCAGCCAGCACGGCGAGGACGGGAAAGGCCCGCTGCCAGTCAGCCCTTCTTCGCCAGGCCTTCATGACGGCTCACCTCCAGGGAAAAAGGAATCCCCTCGCCCCGGTCGGGCTGCATCTTGGCCACGGCGGCCCGGCCCATGCCCTGCTGCTGCAAGGTCCGCTGCCACTGCTGGGGCCGGTCCGCA
>ERZ791753.267-NODE-267-length-57440-cov-5.682356_pt1 | contig 57440 bp, 60 predicted proteins | sample MGYA00509951_ERZ791753 | MGnify/ENA primary metagenome ERZ791753 (study PRJEB30046, sample SAMN00792026) | human gut metagenome | study: EMG produced TPA metagenomics assembly of the A metagenome-wide association study of gut microbiota in type 2... | reverse complement strand
GGCCGAAGACCGCCGAAGCGGACGGCAGTCCGCTTTAGCCCCGCCCGCAGGGCGGGGCGGGCTGCGCCCCGTATCCCGGTCCCTGCACAAATTCAAAGCTGTTTACTTGCCGCGGGTAAAGGATTTGAGGGCCCGGCGGATCAACTCATCCACAGCCAGGGAATCCTCCATGGGGGCGATGACCGCGGCGGCATCGGTCTGGCCGTAGCCCAGCGCCACCAGCGCACTGATGGCCTCGCTTTTAGCGGTATTGTGGATGGTTTCCGCCACGGTGGAAATGGTGCCGATCTCATCACTAAACGGCATGCTGATGTCCTCATCGCTCACCTTATCCCGCAGCTCCAGGATGATGCGCTGGGCCAGCTTGGCGCCGACGCCCTGCGCGCGGGTGAGGGCTTTGGCATCCCCGGCGGCAATGGAGAGCATCAGCCGGTCGGGGGCGGAATCCGAGAGGATGGCCAGGGCCACCCGGGGGCCCACCCCGGAAACGCCGATGAGCATCCGGAAGCAGCGGCGCTCCTGCTCGGTGGAAAAGCCGAACAGCTCCATGCCGTCCTCCTTGACCCACAGGTGGGTCAGCAGGGTGACCTCCTGCCCGCGGCCAGGCAGACTGGAAAGGGGGTGGGTGGAGGCGGAGCACTGGTAGCCGACGCCGCAGGCTTCCACCACGCAGTAGGTGGGGGCCACCTGGCGCAGCAGCCCGGAAATGCTGTAAATCATGTTTTCTTCTCCTTGTAGGTGATGGGTTTGCCGCGGCGGTTGCCGCCGCGAATCTCCGCCAGAGCGGCGGTAGGCAGGCGGCTGCCGCCATTGTGTCCATGGCAGATGGCAATGGCCAGGGCATCGGCGGCGTCATCGGGCTGGGGCACGGATTTGAGATTTAACAGGCGGCGGGTCATTTCCATCACCTGCTCCTTTTCGGCCTTGCCGTAGCCCACCACCGCCGATTTGACCTGCAGCGGCGTATAGCTGAATACCGGCACGCCCTGCTGCTCCGCGGCCAGCAGCAGTACTCCCCTCGCTTCCGCCACGGCAATGGCGGTGGTGCGATTGGTGGTGAAAAAGAGCTGCTCCATGGCGACGGCATCGGGGCGGTACTGGGTGATGAGTCCCACCATGTCATCGTAGATCTGCCGCAGGCGGGTCTCAAAAGGGAGCTCCGCGGGGGTGGTGATGGCGCCGTATTCCACCAGCGAAAAGCGGACATTATCGTAATCCACCAGGCCCACGCCCACGATGGCATAGCCGGGATCGATGCCCATGATACGCACGCGTAAGCCCCCTTTCCCGAAGTCCTGTTTTTATCGCATTAGGGCATGAGTTCCCATAATGATTCATCTTATATCGTACCACAAGAACGGATGTTCGTCAATAACAGAGAGCGATTTTTTAAGAAATATTCACAGATGAAAAAAGTGCCGGGCGGGCTGCCGGCATAGCGGGAAGGATGAAGCGGCGTTCGCGCCCTTTTTCGTGAAAGCCGATGATTTTTTACAGGAAAATTTGTAAGAATGGGAGATTTTTAGGGGGATATGTTGCATTTTTGCTTGTGATACGATTATTATAGTAGTGAGGGGGATTGATAATAGAAAAATTTAATGGGTGAGATGCCGATGGTGGTATAACGGCTATGGAGAAATTGTAGATTAATTGATGGAAGAGGAGACTACACAATGAAAAAGATTAAGATTTTGTTGCTTGGAATAGTTTCTGTTTTTCTGCTTTTGGGAACTGCCTTTGCCATTGAAGCCACCCCCGCCGACCGAGAGGCCATTGAAAAAGTCTGCCGGCAATACCTGTTGGATTATGATGCAGCATACCTCTTGGGCAAAGAACCTACCACCGATTATTTTGCTCCCGGTTTGGCGGCAGAGTACCAGGCAAAAAAAATGGAGACCATGAAATGGAATGCCACATTAAACCGAGCGCAGGTGGAAATTGATGAAGTAATCGCCGAAAGGCTTACGGTGGAGGCGATGGAAATCGATGGGGACAGTGCAGAAGTATCTGTCGCATGGGTCTGCACCTACCGTTATGCTCTTGATCCGAACACTTTTGAAGGGGTCGGCCTGGACTCGGAATACGGTGTGGGGTTTTGCTTCCGGCTGCTGCGTCAAAACGGTCAATGGCTGATCTGCGATATTGCCAGCGGCGATGACTATGATTATGTTCACCGCACCCAATGTGCTGAAAGGTATAGCTTTGCTCCCATAACGGAAGAGCTTCTTGCGAAAATAGATGCAGACATTCAAGCAGCCCATGAAACACAGCAGAAGAGCCGGAAAACAAGCTGTTTTTCCCCGCTATGTTTCCCTGCCAAATTGCCTGCGGTTTTTCTCTGTTCGCTGTGAATGACAAGTCAACCAACAACGGAGGTTTATGATGAACACCATACGCTTTTACAACATTCTGAAAACCGCCGGGCTATCGGTGGCGGCACTGATCATGGCGTCCATTTCCTCCCGGCAGCTTCCGGTCTATGTGATGCGGGGGGGGGATCATTATGGCGGCCGTGTGGAATACAGCGGCCATAGCGGAATATCTGATCGTGTACTACTGGGTATATAAAAAGGACTATTCCAAAACAGAAAGCTACTATGCGGCGCGGAAAAAGTATATCTGGATCTGGGCGGGGATCGTGATACTGGCCTGCCTTGCCAGCGGGCGGTATCTTTCGCAGTAATATTACGCTCCCCAGGTCCACCAAAAGAAAAAGGCGCCGGATGATATGCCGCACAGGGCTGTACCGACGGAGGGAAGAAAAGTGTGAAAGGGAACCGTCAGGGTTCTCTTTCGCGTTTTATTGGGGCTGTTATTGTTACATCTGCTGAAAGCTCTGCGTTCCCCAAGTCCACCAAAAGAAAAAGACGCCAAACGGCGTCTTTTTCTTTTGGTGGACGATACAGGACTTGAACCTGTGACCCTCCGCACGTCAAAACACGCTAAGCCATAGATGGAATTGACAAGCATTTGCAGTCGGCGTACTTTATGAGAGCGGTTGACTGCCGCAAATTAAATCTATCGAGGAGAAAACACAATGAAGTTTGGCGAATGGTCGGATTACTGCTTACCCCTGGTAAAGTCACGCATGAAAGCAAATACTTATCACAACAACTATGAAATCCCGCTGTATCTCCACTTGCAACCATACTTTGGGGAATGGGAACTACGGGAAATCAAAACCAGTACGGTGCAACAGTTCGTAGATATCAAGGGAGAACGATATGCCAAAGAAACCATAAAAAAGATGACAGGCTGTATGTCGCTGCTAATGGATTTCGCAATTGATGAAGGACTAGCAGATCGAAACCCTGTAACCAGACGGATCTACATTCAGAGCGCAGTTCCACCACAGGTGAAACGGGTGTGGACGCAAGAACAGTATGACAAAGCGTGGGCATTTGCTCGTTACCGTCTGGATGCGGCACATATCCTCACACTTATGGAGACTGGTATTACACGCAGTGAACTGCTTGGAATCACTCAAGACGACTTCGATCCTGCTGGGAAGAAGCTAATCCTGAGAAATGGATTGGTAGAAATGCCGCTGGACGGGAAATGGGTGCTGGAGCACAATGGTCTGAAAAACGAGCACCGAGCCAGAGAAATTCCTATAAGCGATGAACTGGTAAGCGTAATTCTCTTTCAATCCCAACGGGTGTTTCTAAGAGGTGGAAAGATCGTCCGGCCCGATTATATCTTCCACTCTCCTACCGGGTTGCCATTTTCCCCTCATAACTGGTCGCACCGTGTGTATGATCCTTTTATGCGAGCTTTACACGAGGCTCACCCAGATGTACCAATTCTTTCTCCGCACGAGCTGCGGCACACACGGGCAACACTTTGGAGTTTTCATAAAGTCGATCATATGACCATTGCCCATCTTTTAGGGCATCGCGACCTCCGTATGCAAAAGCAAGTATATCTGCACCCATCGGCGAAAGATCTACGAGAGAAGCTGGAGGAGAAAATGAACCTTTTCCCCTCCCACAAAGCTATATAATACATAAAGATAGCAGCCCAAAATGGGCTGTTTTTTATATCCTTGGCTGCAAGGTTGCACAGCAAAATGCTGTAGCCGGTTCGATTCCGGATGCCGAGGTTTTTTATTTGCCACCCGTATGGGTGGCCTCTACCTCTCTCTTTTGGAGGAGGGCCAGACGGTGGCCCTCCTTCCAAAGGAAGAGAAAAATAAAGAGGAGGTAAAAATATGTTATTTGAGGTTCTGTTTGATGGAAAAGTCAGAGCATCCACAAGCTATCTGGAGTGCATTCCCACGAAGAATACTTTGCTGGATATGGAGCATGCTTCAGACCTATTCACTTGCGATCGGCTCACTGGATCGACTGCAGGCAAAAATATGTTTTACAACTGCAATTCGCTCGTAGGCGGTAATGGAACGAAATATGCGGATAAACTTACACAAGACAAAACAATGGCTTGTATTGATAAAGTAAATCAACCGGGTTATTTTACCTATAAGGCAGCGCCGAATGCTCTAAGTGATGATACAACCAATCTTCCTGCTGAAGTTGGTGAAGCAGATATCTCTGTTATCGACAATGAGACCATAGAATTACCTGCTCAACCTGAGTGTATTCAAGGCTCAACGACATTAGAGTCTGACCCCAATCCTGATAATCAGAAGTTGATTAACACACTGTCCTCTGAGGATAGTCAAGAAACCGAGTATGCTCAGGAAAGACAGCCGGATAAGGTTGTTGATCAACAGTTACCTGCCGCATAAAAAAGATAGTCTGGGAGCAGGTGTTCAAGTTGAACACCTGCTCCCAGACTAAAAGGAGATTATCATGAAAAGGCACAAAAAGGTCCTGTTTGACCAAATCAAGGAGGAAGATCAAGGCAAAAGAAAAAAGAGGTCATCCACAATATACTACTTTGCAACGGAAGCTTTTTTGAATATCTTAAAGATCGTGCTGATTATAGTAGGTTCCCTTGCTTTATCCGTGACGGTGTCGGTAATCGTCACAGCGATCAATAATGGTCAAGCTCCTAATACAGCAGTACTATCGTCCTGGGTAAAGCTAAAAGGTTTCTTCCACTTGTTGTTCAACTTGAACAACAACTAAAAGCATCGCACAGAATCAAGAGAGAGGGATCATATGATGAACTTAATACACTATAATAATTTTGCTGATCACATTAAAAATACCTATAAATCCGACTGTACTATCTATTTGGAAAACAATGGCCAGATGGAACTGATGGTTGGAGCGGAGATTTCAGATCAACTGATGGAACAATATCTCAAATATGTGGGACCAAAGTATATCGTTTCGGAGAGCCAGCTTCCCTTAATGGGAACTGAGAATATCTTTTCCCGTTTTGTTTTCTGTACGAAGGCTGGGCCAAAAAAGCTTCTGGTCGTGCTTTCCACAGAACACCGGGAAGCATATGAAGGAGATACCACTGCAGATATTATTAGGGATATTCGGGAATTTAGGGAAGGGGTGGCCGGATGAGTATAAAAGTGGTTGTTGCTGTCGGAAATAAGAAAATTGAACGGTTCATTGCTCAGATGGACACCATAGATGTGTTGACGACAATCCGAAGAAAAGAAGCCGTTCTGGATGCGATCATTAACTACAATCCTCATGTAGTCGTTCTTTCAAGAGAGTTAAGCGGTAAAATCGAAATGACTGATGTGATCCGGCGCTGCCGCAGTCTAAAAGAGAAATGTCGGGTTGTATTCATTTACGGCGAGATCGATACTGAATATAAATACTTTTCTTATTTTCTCGTACAGCAAGGCATCTACAATATTTTGACCGGTGCCGTTGATGCCGAAAGATTGGAAGATGTGATTGAACGCGTATATACGCTGGAGGATATCGTTGGGTACCAACTTAATCAGGAAAACGGCCCCAAAAAATCCGTCCTAGATCCGACACCAAACACATCGCCAACACTGGTAGAGCCAGCGCCGGAAAAAGAATTAGAAGTACTTTTGGTGGAAAAAATTGTAGAACGGGAAACAATACAGACTACAGTACTTGGCAATGTCATAATTGGTGTATCTTCCCTTTTTCCTCATGGAGGCAGTACTCACACAGCACTGGAGCTGGCTGCCTATTTACATCGTCTCAAAAAAGATTCCGGCTTGCTGACCGATCAGCAAACCTATGACCGGATCAAAGGATTCTATATGCTCAAGGAGAATAACGGCCTCATCACTCTAGAAGGGATCCCAATCTATACCGATGAAGCACAAATCATGAACAGCCATCGAACGGTGATTCGGGATATGGGTCGGCTGACAGACCATAATGCCAGTTGTTTTTTGAAGGCCAACCTCAAGCTATTAGTTTGCGGTGTTTCGGCATGGGAGATTGATACCCTGACAGATTTCCTGCGTGGGAACAAATACGCCAATACCATAAAGTACCTCTTATGGCCGGCAAACGAGGTACAAACAAAGTCCTACATTAAAAATTTGCGTCATGGCGAGTGTCATGGATATACAGTTTCCTATAACCCAGATCCTTTAATAAAGAACGCAGATAACACAAAGATGTTCCAAAAGCTACTGCAACCACTTGTAAACACAATATAATGTGCGCTACTTCCTTCACTGTCAAAAGGCAACGATAAATTGTCATTATTTTTTACAATTATATAGTTGAAAATATGACAGCAATAACATACAATAATATATAGAAGGAGGAGTTGCAAATGATAGATAAAAATTTATTGGGTCAAAAAATAAAAGAGCTCCGTAGTGAAAGTAATTATACACAGCAGAATATCGCCGATTTTCTCGGTGTAGACCAAAGTTTTATTTCAAAGGTGGAAAAAAATGAGAGAGTACTGACGAGCGATATGCTTGAAAAGTTGGCTGTATTATTTGGTGTAAAGCTAAAAGATTTTATTGTAGGAACAGATGTCCGACCTCTTACCTATGCCTTTAGAGCAAATGATATAACAGCCGAGGACATGAAAACAATTTGTGCGATAAACAAAATTGTACTCAATAGCACCTTTTTAGAAACCTTGTTAGACAAAGGAGAGTGATAAAAATGGCGATTGACAAAATGGCCCTCTTGCTAAAATCGCAGGAACTAAGGCAGCATTTTGGCGAGGATATCAATTCCCCAACAGATATTTTTGCACTTGTCACAACAATAGAAAAGCTTACCCTTGTCAGATACCCTATGAGTGATAATCTAAGTGGTATGTGCATTAAGGCAGATGGCAGTCGTGTCATAGCAATCAACTCAAAAATGTCACTGGGGCGACAGCGATTCTCGTTAGCACACGAACTATATCACCTCTATTATGATGAGAACATGACGGCTATTTGCTCTGCGACAATGAATACAGGGAGTGAAACAGAGCGATCTGCAGATATGTTTGCAGCGTTTTTCCTTATGCCCCCATCTTCATTAAAAAGCAAAGTCGCATCTATGCGGAAAGATGAGGATCCGCATATTAACTTGGAGGATGTAATTCAGCTTGAACAGTATTATGGTGTCAGCCACCAAGCAATGCTTAATCAGTTAATTGACATCGGTGTTATTACTAAAATACAGGCTGCAGCTATGAAAACTGGAGTTACTCGAGCAGCAGCAGCACATGGGTTTAGTACCGATCTCTATCGCGAATTACCCGCGGATAAACAGTACCAAACAAACGGATATCTTATTGAACAAGCGTCTATTGCTCTTGCGCAGGACCTAATCTCTGAAGGAAAATATGAAGAGATTCTTCTTCAAGCATTTCGTCCTGATCTAGTGTTTGGCGATGAGGACGAAGGAGGCGAGGCTATTGACTGAACCCCTATTTTTTGACACAGACTGTATTTCCGCTTTTCTATGGGTCAAAGAGCAAAGTATTTTAGTTAAAATGTTCCCAGGGCGAATTGGAATTCCACGCCAAACATATGAAGAGCTAAGTATTCCGGAAATTCCTCATCTGAAAAGCCGTGTTGATCAACTGATTGAAGGCGGACAAGCTCAGATTGTAGATATTAATTTTGATACAGAAGCATACGAACTTTACTATCGCCTAACGGAAGCACCAACGAACGGCCATCGAATTATCGGAAAAGGTGAGGCTGCCTGTTTGGCACTTGCGAAAACGGAAAATGGTATTGTTGCCAGTAACAATCTCCGGGATATTCGTGATTATGTAACTGAGTTTGGAGTACGGCATATAACAACTGGTGAAATAATGGTAAATGCCTACCACTCTGGTTTGATTAGCGAAGAGCAGGCAAATGAAATTTGGGCAAATATGATAGCAAAGCACCGAAGGCTGGGTGCTCCCTCGTTTAGTGAATACCTAGAGTCTATGTGAGATGCCATTCTATGCGCGAAGAATACGATATTCGACATCAAAAGTCGATCATCAGGATAGCAAACTTGAAATAAGGAGATGATTACTTGCGTATTATTTCAAGTTTACTTGACAAATTAAAATAGTGGCAGTATGATTGAACTGGTATTTCAATCTTGGAAAGTGAGTGAAAGGGAAATGAACAATCGCGCCGGTCACTGGAAGACAAACTTATCTGGAGAAATGGCATATCAGTCATTTGTTCCTTCTCCCCTGCCGCCGACGCCCCCTCTGGAGATGACAGAGGATATTCTTGAGCTGCTGATTAAGGCGAATTCACAGTTAGCCATCTTGGAAAGTGTAGCAACACGCATTCCGAATGTCAATTTGTTTGTCTCCATGTATGTAAGGAAAGAAGCACTTATGTCCTCCCAAATCGAAGGCACACAGGCTACCTTGGAGGATGTTCTTGATCCACTGATTGAAGCCAATACAAACCGCAATGTTGCAGATGTTGTTAATTATATCAAAGCGACCGAATATGCCATCAGGAGGCTCCATGACCTTCCCCTCTGTAATCGCTTGATCAAGGAGGCCCATACAGTTCTTATGGAGGGTGTCAGAGGACAGGAAAAGAGTCCGGGGGAATTCCGATGTTCTCAGAACTGGATTGGTGGGCAGGGCAGTACACTGCGGAATGCGAGATACATTCCCCCGTCTCCCGATGACATGATAGAAGCTATGTCCGATCTGGAAAAGTACATCAATGCCGAGGACAGATTGGACAATCTGATTCGCGCTGCACTGATCCACTACCAGTTTGAAACGATACACCCATTTTTGGATGGAAACGGACGCATAGGGCGCCTGCTTATTACCTTGTTTTTGATGGAGAAAAAAGTTCTGACCACACCGTCTCTGTATATTTCATACTTTTTGAAAAAGAACCGTGTGGAATACTATGATCGTATGACGGAAGTGCGAAACAAGGGAAATTATGAGCAATGGGTGAAGTTCTTTCTCCAGGCCCTTGTAGAATCGGCAAAAGATGCAACAGCGGCCATTGATGAGCTGATAGCCCTGCATGATAAGAATATTGGCATTGTTGCCGGAATGGGACGCGCTTCGAAAAACGCGATGCTTGTGTTTCATTATCTGGAATCAAACCCTATCATCGAAATTGGGAAAACAGCGGAAGCATTGGGAATTTCCTTCGGGACCGCTTCCAGTGCGGTAGAAAGGCTTGCCTCTGTGGGAATTTTGACACAGACCACAACCAGCAAAAGAAACAGAACCTTTGCCTATAAGGACTATCTTGCTATCCTTCGCAAAGGCACATGATGAAAAGCCCCCATTGAGGGGCTTTTCTGTTGCCCTTTTTCCAATAACATGATAAACTAAAGTCAGAGAAGACATAAAAAGAACAGGAGGTATTTACCATGAAGAAACTTATTGCAGTGATCCTGATTGTTATGCTGCTGCTTTGCTGCGCGGCTTGCGGCAAGAATGTTCCCGATATCGAGGATGAGCAGCACGGTACGAATGAACCGATGGGAAAGGAAGAGAACCCCGGGAAGGAAACCGGAACCACCGAGGTCACCCCGCCGGTTGAGGAGCAGAACCCCACAGACCCCGGTGAAGAGGCAAAGCAACCGGAAGAGGCCAAGGAACCGGAAGAGGCGAAAGAGCCGCAGACGCCTGCCAAGGAGCCTGAAAACAAACAGCAGCAGAACCCCGGCCAGCAGCAGGGGCAGACCCAGACCGGCCCCAAGGATGGGGACATTAAGGAGGAGAACGGGCAGAAGTATATTTATAACAAGTGGCTTGGTTGGGGAATTTACAATGAACCAGGCACTGGGGGAGCAGACATCTATGACGGCCCTACTGAACTCTCCGGCAACAAGGTCGGCGTTATGTAATTCCAAAGACAACCGAATACCGGGTGAGCAAGCAGTCGCAGTAATGCGGCTGCTTTTCTATATCTCAAAATGAAAAGGAGACAGAAAGCATGAGGAAACGCATTTTATCAGCCCTGCTGGCTGTGATGTTTCTCTTTACCGGTTTGCCCGGCACAGCCTGGGCGGTCGGTGAGGGCAACATGGAGGCCGGCGGCGGCCAGACCGAGACCGTGACGGGAGACAGCTTCTGGAACGGCGATTGGGGCATCCGCTTCTGCGTGGTCGATGTGGCCAGTCAGACGGTGGTTTCCGCAACCTATGATGCGGCAAACAAGAGCTCCGGTTATGAGAACTACATACACTTTGGAAAAACAAACAAATTCGATTATCGGGGAGGTGCTTCCCTTTCATTCCAGCAAAGCGATTATTCCTGGAAAGCGCCTGCTGTTCCCATTCCAACAATTGTGAAGACAAGCGGTGCGCCGGATATCAAGGCGATCAAGGATTACTTTACCGATGAGACGGTCATCCGCTGGATCGGGGATGTGACCGGAATGGCATATGATACCCTGATCAGCGGTGACTACAAGCTGTTTATCGAACCGATTTTGTACTATACCTTTGATAGTCAAAAGTACGCGATGACCGCAACCGAGGCGGCGCTGTTTGACCGGGCTATCAATGGCTTGCTGCTGCGCACCATGGGTAACGCTATCCACCAGCAGCTGCCGCTGTCCCTCTATCTGGAGAAGAGCGACCTGGGCTTCTCCAAATGGGCCGGCGCCAAGACCGGCATCCAGAACGATACCAATATCATCAACTATCTCGGTATGGGTATTGTCAGCTTCATCCCGGAGGAGGATCCCGAGCCCGGGACCGGCGGCGATGGCGACGGCCCTACCGTCCCGATTTCCTTCCGAAAGACCGACCCAGAGAGATTTAATGCAGCCAATTACAATACCGGGCTTATTACCTTTGCTCCGGCATCCTCCAATTCAGCTGCTTTCGATAATATCTCCGGGGCTGTGATCGAGATCTCCGGCAATGGCACAGGCGCAGGAACCTACGAGCTGCCGTGTACGGTGGAGCTGGGGGAAGGCACCTTTACCGTGAGAGAGGTCACACCTCCCTATGGGTATCTCCTCAATGACGCATGGAGCGCAGAGATCACCGTGGAGGTGGAAAAGGACGGGGAAGGGAAACCCGTTGAGGGAGCCGAAGCAGAGGCGACCATTACCGTGTCCGGCGGCGGAGGCACCGATGGCACCTCCTACGCATCGGTTGAAGATTATCGGCAGCGCGGTCAGCTGACCGTTACCAAGGTCGATAATGAGACGATTTCCCTCAACCACGGCAACTACCGCACTCCGCAGGGTGATGCTACCTTTGCCGGTGCCGTATTTGAGCTGCGGGCAGCCAAGGACATCTACCTGCCCTCCACCTGGATCAAGATCTACAGCGAGGGTGACCTGGTTGCAACTGCAGTGACCGGCAACGACGGCAGCTTTACCATCAACGGTATCGAGCAGGGTGTCTATACCCTGCAGGAGATCACGTCGAGTGACGGCTATGTGTTCCAAGGCGCCAAGGCGCGTGGGCAGATTTATACCATCACCAATGCCTATACCGGCAGCGGGACCAACATCCTTTCCTTTGATGACAAAGCGCAGGGCGATACCGGCAATAAGAACCAGTATGCCAACACCGTTATAAAGGCGGATCTGACTCTTACAAAGTTTAACGAAAACCGTACCGTTGAGAACGAGATGGACGGCAACGCCTATGAGATGAATAAGCAGCCTGCAGAGGGCGTTTACTTTGCGGTGTACCTGAACAGCAAGGCGGCCGCCGGCGGCAATCCCATCTATTCCACCACCGATGACCCGGTGGGGGACGGCACCTCCGGCAGCGCATCTACCGCCGGTTGGGGGTATCTCGATCTTGTGAACCATAACTTCTATTCTCCGCTGCCTGATGAATGGTTTAAGCAGAGAGATCTGGATGCCAATAATCCGCTGCCTAACGGCAATCCCAGCGTAGAGGAGGGGAGAGCGGAGGAAACCGACCTTGCAAGGATCTCCATGAAGGACCTTTACATGGTTCTGCGGACCGACAGCACCGGCCGCGCATCCACGCTGGATCCTTCCACCGTGGTGTATTGCAGCTGGGGTGAGCTTGCCAACTCTGCAGAGGGCGGCACCGCGGGTATTGACTACCGTCTGCCTTACGGTCTTTACACTGTAATTGAGCTGAACCCATATGAAGGTCGGGAGCCGGATATGTTCCAGGTATTCATCGGACGCGACCCCGATTCGGATCCCACGGCAGCACCTACGGAAACGAAGAGCGGGTCCGGCGAGGACTATCCCTATACCTCCGGCTGGTACGATTTCAATTACAATTACATTCTGGAGAACAAGACCCTCAAGCAGACCGTTACTGTCCGCAAGACCGATGCACAGTCCGGTAAGACGATCCCGGCAGCCAACACGACCTATCGCATTTGGAGCTGGGACAACATCTCTGCCAACGGGGCAACCGAGCATCCGCTGCGACCCTATACCAGGAAGATCGTCGCGGGGGACGGTACTGTAACGGCGGACACCGTTGTACCGCCTACTGTTTCGATGGATTACAGCAGCCTCACCATCGGCCCGGGAGAGAGCGCTGCGGCACCGGAGCTTTCCCTTGACTTTGTTGGTCCGACAGCGGTTGTTCTCAAGGATGGGACCAAGGCGATCAGCTGGACAGCGGCAGAGCAGGCGGAGATCAAGACCGACTTCGCCAATGCTTACGCTGTTTACATCGCCGACGCCGGTGTGGCCAAGGCGGAGCAGAAGACCGATGGCAGCTGGTCGATAATCGGTGTGGCTGCCGGCACAACCAAATATAGCGTAAGGCTGCCCGGCGGGCAAGCCATCACCGGGACGGTGAAAGTAGCTGACGGGGCTGCAACCGCAACAAACAGCCCTGTAACCTGGAAGGTTGACGGCCACTGGATCCACCAGACCATCAGCTATCCCAACCCCCATACGCTGACTGATTTCAAGACTGATGCAACCGGAACCTTTACCATGCCGGATTACCTCGTATATGGGGATTATCTACTCTATGAGATCGAAAGCCCGGAAGGCTATGTTCAGGCGGAGCCGTTTGCATTCACCATCAATAAGAGTGATGCAAACAACAGCAAGATCTATCTGACACTGAACATCAAACAGGCGGATGTGCCGCAGAAGGCCCGGATCGTCTTTGAGAAGTCCGGCAACCTGCTGGTTGGCGCTGAAGCGTATAAGACCCTGCTTTCCTTGAATGGACTGAAGCCCCTTTGGAAGATCGGACTGCTGGCCGGAGGTACAACCTTTGAGGTGTATGCCGCGGAGGACATCGCCACCCCCGAGGGAACCGTGTACTATACCGCAGGGCAGCTTGTGGAGACCGTAAAGACCGACCGCACCGGTATGGCGCAGACCTCCGAGCTGGAGCTGGGCCATTATACCGTGAAAGAGGTAGCCACCACATGGGGCTACCTGACTGACGGTGAGCCGATCGATGTTGTGCTTGCATATGCAGGCCAGGCGGTAACTATCTATCCGAAGTATCTGGAGGTCGAAAACATTCGCCAGAATGTCATCTTTAAGGTGCTGAAGGAAGCCGTAACAAAGAGCGGCAATAAGCCCGCCAATGATGTTTATTTCGGGCTCTATAATGCCCAAAGCATCTATGCTTCCGCTGATGAGGCGTGGATCGTGATGCCCCGCAGCAACTTCATCATCAGGAAGGGTGAGACCGCGACTTTGGATATCGGTCTTTCTTCTCTGATTGCCGATGAGCAGATCACAGTAGTGGTTGATGAGATGGAGAACCCCGAGGAAGGCGGCGAGCCCATTGTTGTCGCAGAAGTGACCAATTACGATAACCGTGTCTTCCAGCTGACCGGCGCTGAGGTTGGCAGTACAACCTTTACTGTCACCGCTGCCAGGCAGACAGTAACTGGCACTATTGAGGTGCTGGCGGAAGATGCCGAACTTCCGGATTCGATGCCGGAGGCAAAGCCCGTCAGCAGTCTGCAGGAAGGCGACGAAGAGCTGACAATGACCGTTGCCCGCACCAATTACCAGCTGATAGCCGGTAAGCGTGTCGATGAAAGAGTTGACGAGTTGGAAGTGGCCTTCAGTGACGGCACATCGCAGGAGTATTCGGTTCATATTGAGGACAAGGATGTTGCGGTTTATGACCCCGACAGCAGGTGCTTCTTCGGCATTTCCGTAGGCACCACCGCCTTTACCGTGACCAACACCGATGGTCTTACCGTAGATGGTACCATCGAAGTGTTGGCGGATCCCGCTGTGACCGATAATACCACAGCAGATAATTATTCTGAGGAAATGCCTATAGAACCACCAGTTATCCCGGCCGTTGATAATTCTCCCGCGGCTAGTGAAACGAATACTGATGGCAATGAAGCTGAGGAGAATATGTCCATGAACGAACCTACTGTACCGGTTCCCGCCGATGCTGCAGAGAATAGTCCAGATTTGGATCCTGTTGTTCCTCCGGCAGATTATCCGGAAGCTATTCCCGGAACTGCCACAAAAGAGAAAGAAGCAATACTCCCCAAAGTAATAATCCCCGCAGACTCTCTACTAGAGGTCATTCGAATCAATGCCGGAGTAGGAACCTCTACGCTGGATCTGCCGCTTGGAAGCTACTACATTCGAGAGTTGCAGGCTCCTTCTAATTACGAATACGATCCGGAGCAACGCTGGTACATCCGCTTTGTTTATTCTCCCCTGTCCGGTACAACCGTTACGGTCATGGCAAACGGCGGGCACTCTATCATCAATAAAACGGACGAAGATAAGCCTCCAATAATCATTATTCCGGAAGAAATTGGTCATATGGAGCTAAATAAGCCTAAAGATCCCAACCATTCAACTACGACAAACCCCGGAACCGGCGCTGTGGTTTCCGCGAATGAGGCTGAATTGGTTCAGGAGAAAAAGTCGGACGATCAGCTTACCTGCATCTATATATTTAGAGCCGATGCTAAAGATGATGAACTGCAGGTGGATAAAAAACTTTCCGATGGAGATTTAACCTGGCGACTGCGGAAGATTGATTACTCGCTGCTGCACACAATTCCATCTGAGAAGCGCATTGAGGAGGTTGTTACTTTTGACTCGCTGGATAGCAAAGTCGTTCCTGAGACTTATACTGTGATAGTGGACGGCGAAGAAGTCAATTTGCAGTTGGAAAGCGTTGATTATACGGAACACCACAGCGAAGGTACACAGGGCTATTGGAGTTGGGACCCAATTACTATTACCGGCACCCTGTATGGCAGTTCCACCATGACAAAATATTATCTTGGCAATGAACTGATCCCATATAGCAGCAGTGCCCCTGTCATCAGCGGTTATGAACCAGCCTATTTGCAGTATCTTGGTCTTGATGCAGACAGCTTCTGGATTAGCAGTGGTACTTGGAACGGAGAATGGACAACTGACAGCGATGGCCAGTCTATCCGCAATGTTGCCTTCCGTTGCAGTCGGCTGACTTGGCATGATGGAAATCCTGCTGTAACTTATTATTCTGCAGAAGCAACCTATTCGAATGGGCTTACTGATGGCCCGGAACGCTATGAGATCCAGGCGACCGCTACCTATACCCCCAGCAAAGCCGCCGTGGTGGCAGCAGTGGCAGGCGGGACCGGCGCCATCATTGTCTGTGCCTTCCTTTGGATCTGGCTCAATAATGCCCATTTCATCGACTCGGACGGCCACACGATTGGCCAAGGCCGCGTCAAGAGAACCAAAATAGCCGACACTGTCCTAATTGGTAAGACAAAATATAAGCTCGTCCTGATAGAAGATGAACAAGACGAGGAATAATTCCATATTAGAAAGCAGAGGAGCCGGTGGTTAATACCGCCGGCTCCATGCTATTTGCCGTTTCTGTTAATCTAAAGCAGAAAATCGCCTATTTCCCTAATGCTGCTTTCTCCCAAGTAATCTTTTATGGTTATTCTAGGAGCGTTGGCACTGCAGCAACCAAGATGGTCCTCATAAAATGCTAATGCGGTTCTACAGAGCTTAACACACAAATTGACAAGGTTTAACGCTAGTTTACGCCGCTTGATACTGCAGCTATCAAGTTTGTACTCTACAGAGGAATAACCTCCACGGCAAGGATCATCAATGATGAGCTCAAATTCGTCAACTCTGTTTTCCTCCTGCTTTATGCGGTTGTTGTTGATGGATACTTTTCCATCATGCAGCAGGCTACAACGGAGACTGTATACCACATCAGCACTTGGATATGGCATTTTTTCGGTGTTTGGATCCTCCACATCAGTCTGCGGGCATTCATATCGCCCAATAAATTCGCAATACCACTTCCTGTATCTTGAACCGCTCTCTTCTTTTGGATACAATACTTTTCCACAGATATCTGGGATGGTTAATGCAAGTGCTAAAGCTGATATATACGCCCCTGCGCTAAGAGCGCGGCGAACATCTTCAACAATCGTCGGTATTTCTATAGATTGGCTACGGTTCGAAGAAAGTTGATTATTCATTCAAAACCTCCATAACTCCATTTTTGTGTTTCAAGTACTTTGTAACATATTCATACACGGTTTGCAAGTAACCGGATGCATAATCTAAAGTAAATCTTTTCGCCTTGTCATAGCAAAGGAAGTGATAAAATGCCCGGAAAAGACTATCGGGCGGGCGCGGAATTTAAGCTGCGGCCCGACCGCAAAAAGAAACGAGCAAGGGCAGCTTTAGTCGCACTGGCTGTTATGGTGCTTCTGGAGAGCTATCTGTTCTTACACTATCTATCATGGCTCGAAAAAACTGGGGAAGTGCCCGGAATTGTAGCATTTATGACCTCAATGGGATCGCTGTTCACCTTCTTTCCTTTTGTATCGCTGTCCTCTGAAGATACTTGGAAAGCACTGGGGAGACTGTATCTTGCTGGCCTACCGGCAATGGTATTGATTCTCGGCTTTTTCCTGCTCTCCACTAAGCGCCTGGATCCTTTCCGCGGTGTCGAATATGGCTCTGCCCGGTGGGCAAGCGAGGAAGAACGAAACGCCTTTTCCAATTCAATCCATACAATCCCGGTGGCCGATGGACTTTTTGTTGACCCTCAAAACAATGACCTTAAAAACCTGCATGAGCTGGTAGTTGGTGACACCGGAGCCGGTAAGAGCTTCCGAAAGGTAATTCCTGACCTGTTGCAGATGACCGGAAGCTATGTTGTAGCGGATGTCAAGGGAACACTATACCGGCAGACTCGGCAGGTTATGGAGGAAAACGGCTATCAGGTACGAGTGCTGAACCTCAAGGACCTACGATACTCCAACTGTTTTAATCCACTGGAGTATTTGGAGCGAGATGATGAAGTGATGGCTTTGGTGGACACCTTTGTCTTTAACAGCCGCACTGACGGAACCGGGCAAGGTGATCAGTTTTGGGAAGACTCGATGGCTATGCTTCTTACCTCCGTTCTAACTTATCTGGTGCAAACAGAAGGCGAAGAAAAGACCTTTGCCCGGGCATTGGAACTGATTGGTGGACTGATTGTCGTGAAAGGTGAGATCATGTCATTTTCACCGTATGAAATCCAGATGAGGATACTAGAAGCAACCGATCCTGGGAATGCAGCGGTCACCTTCTATAAGCAGTTTAAGCAAGCACCAGCTGAAACACTTCAATCCATTCTCATTTCCACGACCAGCCGACTGCGGCTTTGGAACATCTCTGATGTAAAGGTACTCACGGCAAGAGATGAAATGAATATTGATAGCCTGGTAGAAGAAAAAACGGTCCTGTACCTTGTGCTGCCGCCACAGAACCGTACCTACCGTGTCATTTCGGCCATGTTCTTATCAACACTGTTTTCCTACATCCAGCGCAAGGCGGAGCGTGAGGGCGGCGGCAAGCTGCCGGTGCCACTGGCGTTACTGTTGGATGAATTTGCGAACCTTGGCAAGATCAACGACTTTTCCACCATCCTGACACTGGTGAGGTCCTACGGGATCCGAGTGGTACCGATCATTCAGTCGGTGCAGCAGCTTGAGCATAACTATGATAAAGATGAGGATACGATCGTTTCAAACTGTGCGATCTATAACTATCTTGGCACCAACAGCGTTAAGACTCGTGAAGATCTGGTACGACGGCTTGGTAAAACGACCATTACAGAGGAAAGCAGCAGTAGAAATACCGGAGGAAAACAGGGCGGTGGATCTCTTTCTGACCGCGGTGTTGGCCGTGAGCTGCTGACCATTGACGAATTGGCTGTGATAGATGCCGAAAATAAAAACTCTATTGTGTTGATGGGTGGCCATCCATTCTTCTGCGAAAAATTCCAGACCCAGAAGCATCCATTATTTTCTCGGATTGGCAATGACATCAAAGGCAGTCCGGGATATGCCAATAATCGTTCCATTGAAGAAGACTATGCCCTGTTGGCAGAGCAGCACAGAGAACAATATGAGAAGGATCGCCGGGTGGATTCATTAGGAGAAGTCAACTTCATCCATGGGTTGGAAGAAACAGAAGAAGGTGGGAAAACACAAGAGGTTGGTGTCAGACCGCCGCTGACGGTGCAGCTGTTGCAGCAACAGCGAGAACGAAATAAAGAACAGAAATCAGAACAGCCAAAATTAAACATTCAAAAAAAGGAGGATGGCAAGCATGAGCATATGGAAGATAACCTTTGGCGGGAACTTGACTGCTGATCCGGAATTACGGCAGATTGGAGAAAATACCGTATGTAACTTCTCTGTTGCCTGCAACGACTATCAGGGTGGGCAGGAAGTTACGGATTTTATCAACTGCGAGGCATGGGGCAAAGTCGGCCAGTCCATTGCAGATAATTTCAAAAAGGGCGGCCGAATCTTTGTAGCAGGTGCTTTTGGTTGGCAGCGCTATACTTCCCCGGAAGGCGAAAAGAAAAAGATTTTTCGGGTGCGTGTGACAGAATGGGAATTTGCTGGTTATAGACCGAAGGAAGTACCTTCCCAGATTGAAAATGGAAAGGATGGTGAGTAACGATGTACCTTGATCAGATCACCAATGATGAGCTGGCCGATGTTGGTCGGCTGACCGAAATGGCCATTCGAGCCGGTATGACTGTGATGAAAACTGTCTCGCAGTATAGAGAGCGTCAAATACTGCAGTTAACTTCAGAGTTAAAAGATTACCGTCTGGCCAATCCGCTTCTGCCCAAGGGTGATATTTCCGATCTCTCCTACTTTTGGGCATCTGATAGTTTATCACGACAGGTTGTGCAGGAAATGCCAGAGCAGGCCAGAGAAAAGATGAAAGCCATGTTGACCCAGTTGGAACGGCAAGGAATTGTATTGGCCGGCCCGGATGGCTGGACGCTGACGGAACCTGGTCGAAAAATGGTCTACGACAAATACTTTGTGCAGGATGCTCTCAAAGCCGATATCGAATATGCCAATCAGGTGCAGCAGACCGTTCAAAAAGTTACGGGACCGGCGACTAAAGAAACTGCAATCTGGCGGAATGTCGGCGAGGAGCTCCGTCAAATTGGGAAAGATGCTGCTAACAGTCCAAAGGATGCCATTCAACGGTTGCAAAATATCAACCGCGCACTGAAACACGATTCAAAACTAAACGGCAGTTCTCTGCAGAAAGCAATCACTCATGCTATGCGTGAAATTGTCGTTGAAGGGAAACCCGTGACAGGGACTATTGATACTTTGGCCGAAACGACTGGTCATTTAGCTGATGAACTGCTGATCAATTTTAATGATCTTACCCTGCGGACGGAAAATGAGATCCGTCGGGAATCGACTAAATCGGCTGCCGTCAACGCCGGCTCCCCTGCCATTGCTGCGGCACCGGTCATCGCCGCAGCAATGGCGCTGGCCAACGGTACCCGGAAGGCATCACGGCAGATCACCAGATAGGAGGGGTTATGAGAGTCAAGCTGCTAAAGCTGGAATTGCTGGACAACCCCAAAGTAAAGGTGACAGCGGACATCCAGCTGGGGAGCCTTTTGGTAATCCACGGCATTAAGCTGCTTCGACTGGATAACGGTCGCATGATGGTCTATATGCCGTCCCGTCCGGAAGGCAAGGAGTATGTTACCTCCGTTGAGATCAAGGATCTGAATGTGCTGGCGGAGATCGAGACCCTGTTATTGGGAGCTTATCCCAAACTGGCACAGAGAGAGAAAAACAAAAAAAGAAAGTAAATAATCAAAAAGTGCAGTTGCCTAAAATCCTTTGTCCTATCAAAGGTTTCGGGCAACTTATTATTTCAAAGGAGAAATTACTATGGATATGACCCAACCCAAGGCTCTGTTTGATTTACTCTACAGTGTTATTATAGGTATCATCGGAATGGCCGGTGTTTTGTATGGTGGCTATTCCATTTGGGATGGTTTTACCAACGATCAACCGGAATCGAAGAAAAAGGGCATCACGATTATCCTCGTCACCGTATTCGTCATTATCTTCCTGTTCAGTGCCAAGAGTCTGATTTTGGGGATGGTGGGAATCGAATGACACGGCTTGCCATAAAATCGGCTTTTGCCGTTCTAGTGGCGGTTCTGCTCCTTTGCAGTACCGCCCTTGCCGTTGGAACAGGAATTGCTGGAGCGGCTGAAATCGCTGCCGGTAATGTTACCGGGCAACCAGCACCTTCTGAATCGCCAATAGATAACCCACCACCTGCTCAGAAGGAGACTTCAGAAGCTGGTTCTGACGGTGTGGACAATTCGGCTGGCCTGCTCACTCAGCTGACAGAGTTCTTTAAGAATCTATTGGAACCACGGAAAGAAACAAACGAAATTGTTGAGAAAACCTTTGGCGAGATTCGAGACGCAATCAATTTTGGATTTAATACCGTGGAAAACACTCTACGGGATAGCGGTAATTTTCCGTTCATTGATGGTGCTGCGGTAGTCAGTGCTATTACCAGGGTCATGCTGCCAGTAGGCCTTTTGGTGTTTCTCATCTGTTGGGGATTACAGGTTATGCGCTCTGGGCTAGAACTGGAGCTATACGAGACAAAGCACTTCATCAAAATGGGCATGGAGTTTATTGCCGGACTACTGCTCGTTACCATCGCGCCGCAAATCTGTCAGCTTATCACAGCAATTAGCGACAACATGGCAGCGGAACTGTTGGACACCGTCAACATCGGTTATGCTGATATAGCGAATACGCTGCCCAAGACAGATATTGGAGACTATGCTTCCAATGTTCCAATCATCGGCGTTTTAGTGCAGTGGATCAATTTTTTGTGGTCCATACCGAATGTACTGCTGTATAACACCATTGTGCTGATTTCGGCTGGCATCATGCTATTTTCCCTTGGAATCCGAGTTATTAAGCTCACCATTTATCAAGGCTTTGCTCCACTGTTCATTGCGACTGGTGTCAATCAGGACACTAAGCGGTTCTGTATAAACTTTCTCGCAGCCTATGTGCTGCTCTCCCTGCAGCTGGTGGTAATGACAGTGGTTTATGCCATGTTTCGAGTCTCTTTTTCGGCATACCTGGCCAGCGCTAACGGCCTGACCGAGTTTAGTTGGAAAGGCTTTTTTACCGGCGGAATCTTTATGATTATTTATGCCGTCATTATGGTAAAAAGCGACCGACTATTTGACAAGGTACTGCACTAATAAGGAGAAGGATTATGAAAGTATCACTACCAAAGGACATCAATAAAACGCAAAGAAAAATCACTCTCCGCAGCTGGATAACGCTCCTCATCGGAGCAGCAGTGCTGCTGGGACTTTTCTTTTTACTCCAGCTGTTGGGATTTTTACTGATTCCCCGTTTATTATTTTGCTGTGTGCTGGCGGTGCCTGTGATCTTGCTGGCTTTCGGGACTCTGTCCGGGCTGGAGCTTACTGTAATTGTCAATCGCATATGGCAAGACATCATTTACAATGCCAATCGGCGACCGTTCCAAAGGAGGGATTAACACGCCGCTGAAGAAAAAGGAATCGACCGTTATGGTCATAGAAAACAAAGACAAGAAAAAAGATCGTACCACCTCAAGAGTCGTGCGCAATACAGCTCAGGATACCATTCCGTATTTGGAGCAGTACGAAAACGGGTTGTACCTGATTGATCGAGAAAAGGGGTTGGGACGCTATGCTTTTATCTGGCACCTCGGTAACACCGATTACCGACTTCTGAAAGACACTGAGAAGCAAAAAAGGCTGGATGCATATAGTGCCGTATTTAACACACTGCCTCCGGATATCCATTACGAGGAAATGTACATCAACCTACCGGTCAACGAAGCTGCCATCCGAGAAGCGATCCTGCCGCCAAAGGACTCAGAAGAACAAACTGAATTTGAACGGGCATGGCGCAAAAACCAGGCCGGTTTTGCAGATCAATTTACCCAACGGATGACCCGTACAGAGATTTACCTGGTGTTGTCCTATCGAGTAAGAGCCAAGCTAGATAATGCGCTGGCGATTCTGTTGGCTACCGGGGACCGGATCCGGGCTTATCTGTCTGAAATGGGGGTCACTATGGAACCGGTCTCCATAAGGCAATCTTTATGGTTGCTCCACGCTATTTACAACCCTTATGAGGAGGACACCTTTATCCTGCCTCCGGATATCTACCGTAAGGGGACGAGAATTCGAGACTACATTGCTCCGAGTTCTTTTCATTTCAAGCCAAATCACACCGAACTGGGTGGTTACTTTAACCGTGTTTTGTTTGTAAATGGCTATTCCAGTTCTCTTGATGATGAATTCATTTCTTCACTGCTGGATAACCGTTTCAAAGTTGTCGTGGCTAAACATATCGACCATGTGGATAAAGAAATTGCCTTCCAGCAGATCAATGCTAGAATGCGGGCACTGGAAAGCGACCGACAAACCCGTAACCAGCGCAATGCCCGCAACGGCACTAATTATATTCCGTTCTTCCTGCAGTCCCAGATTGACGCCTGCCGAGAGATGATGCAAGACCTACAGGAAGCGGAGGAGCTGTTCCGTGTCGGGCTATATATCAGTATTTCTGCTCACAGTCTGGAGGAGCTGGAGGACATCACCAAAGTTATCATTGGTGTCTGCAGACAACACTTGGTCAGCATCAAGCGGGCTACCATGCGACAGGAAGAAGGATTGGCGTCTATTCTTCCATTAGGGCAGGATCAACTGCAGTTGGCCCTTTATATGATGACCAGCGGGCTCTCTATGCTGCTGCCGTTTACCTATTCTTCCATTTGTCAGCCACAGGGGCTCTACTACGGCAAAAATTCCATGTCAGGCGCTCCGCTGGTCCTCGATCGAAAATCCGCTAAAAACGGCAATAGCTTTATTATTGCAAAGCCTGGCGCCGGTAAATCCATGAACGCCAAAATTGAGATTAACAATGTACTGTTTACCACAGAACGGGATCAGGTTATTGCCATCGACCCGGAACGGGAATTCGTGGAGCTATGCAAAGCTCACGGCGGTACGGTAATTCGTTTGGCACCAGGAACTGGGAGTCATATCAACCCACTTGATGTTGGGCAGGACAACGGTAAAAATGAGGACTTTATTCTGACAAAAGCAGATATGCTGCAATCACTGTTTGCGGTGTTCAAAGGCAGCAGTCTAACCGCTAAAGAAAAGTCCCTGATCGACCGCACCCTGCGGACGGTCTATAAGCCGTACATTGCCGGTGGCTATCGACCAAAGGATATGCCGACTCTGCGAGAGTTCTATGATGTTCTGCAAAAGATTGACCAGTCAGAGGCAAAGGACCTGGCACTGACGCTGGAGATGTATGTGTTCGGCACCGTGGATCTCTTTGCTCACCCGACCAATGTGGATATGCAAAACCGGTTCATCGTGTTTGATGTCCGCGATCTTGGTGCCAATCTTAAAAAAGCTGGTATGTTAATTGCATTGGACTATATCCAAAACCAGCTGATTGCTAACAAGGAGGCTGGCATCAACACCTGGCTCTACGCAGATGAATTTCACTTGTTCTACAGTGATAATGAAGACGAAAACAGTGCTGGGATCTTTTTCGAACGCGTCTTCGCTCGCTGCCGTAAATACGGAGGGTTGGCTACTGGTATCACCCAAAACATCACCAATGTTATGGCATCTCAGTCGGCCCTGTCCATGCTGCAAAACTGTCAGTTTGTAGTGCTGCTTGACCAGGCCGGAGAGAATCTGCGCCAGATTATTAGTCTGTATGACCTATCAGATCAACAGGCATCGAAAATCACAAAGGCTAAGAAAGGTGAGGGGCTGCTGATCTACAATGATCTGCCTATTCCCTTCAGCAACATTTATCCCAAGAACAATATCGTCTACGATGCATTAACCACAGACTTCAGAGATCAACAAGATCAAATTCAGAAGCGCCGTGAAGGCGCAAATTTTGGAGCTGTGGACTGTTTCGGGGACGATGTCAAAAAGCGAGAAGAGCAATAGTCAAAGAACCACTGCGGACAAATTTCCGAGTGGTTCTTTTCATTTTTGGAGGAATACCCTATGGAAATTTGCAGAGTAGTGAAAACCAGAGACTATACCGTAATGAGCAATTATCATCTTCGTGATCGGCGGCTGTCGGCCAAGGAGATGGGGTTGCTCTCTTTTGTGCTGAGTTTACCGGATGATTGGGACTTTACCATCCGTGGGTTGATCGGGCTGATGCGGGATGGCAAGGATAGCATTTATGGTGCGATCCGAAAGTTGGAGGAGTTTGGCTATGTCCGGCGTCGGCAACGGCGCAACGCCAAGGGGCAGCTTTCCCGTGTGGAATACTCCTTCTTTGAACAGCCGCAGCCACAGCTTCCGGATGATCCGCTGCCACCGAAAAAGCCTGAAATAAAGGCATTTTCACCGCATACGGAAAATCCGGAAGCGGCGTCGGAACAGCCGGCGCCTGAAGCTGAACACACACCGTGTCCGGAAAACCCGGAAGCGGCTTATTCACCGCATCTGGAAAACCCGCATACGGGAAACCAGCCGCAAAGAAATACTAAATTAACTAATAATATTCTCTCTTATAGTAATCTATCTATCTTAGTCTCTACCACTAACCCGCCGGCAGCGGTTGACGGACGGATGGATGGAGCGGAGAGCGAGGAAACAAAGCCGGTCAGTTTTGCCGCTGCCGTCCGCTGGGTGAAGGAACACTCTGACGAAGTAGGACGGCAGCATTTTGAGCAAGGGATTACCGGCGACCGAGAGTATCTAGCGTACCGCGGGGCGGTGGAAACGCTTGCCGGATTGCTGGTCTCCCGACAACCGTTGGAGGCAAACGGCGTGCCGGTGACGGCTGCCGATGTCTGGCAAAGGGCGCAGGAAGTGATCCGGACGGATGACACACTGTATTTTTTGCTGCGTGACACGGCGGAGCGCTTTGCCAAAGCCCTCGCGGAAATCGAAGTGGGCAACCGGCAGGGCTACCTGCGAAGCTGCATTTGGAACAACCTGCAATTATGGGGACTTGAATATTACGCGGTCTGAAACGAAAGGAGCAAAAACGATATGAAAACAATAGCAATGCTGAACGCCAAAGGCGGCGTAGGCAAAACCACCTCCGCACTCTGCTTTGCGGGTATTCTGGCGAGGGACTATGGCAAGCGGGTACTGGTCATCGATCTGGATGCGCAGCGCAATACCAGCAGCCAGTTGGGTGCTGGCGGCAACGAGAGCGGAGTGGATACCCTGCTTCTGGATAAGGACGCGGATATTCGGGCGTTGATCCAGTGCACACCGTTTGAGCGCATTGATGCGCTGCCCTGCACCACCCGCCTGGAGGAAGCTAATCTCAAGGTGCTGCTGGATACCTCCTCTGTGCAGCAGTTCAGGCTTAAACGGCATATCCGCAAGATCTGCAGCGACTATGACTACTGCATCTTGGATTGCCCCACAGCGATCAAGAATATCAGCACCATTAACGGGCTTGCCTTTACCGACGATGTGTTGGTACCGCTGACAGCCGACGACTACTCTTTGCAAGGTTTGGCAGATATTGTGGCGGTGATTAACGATGTCAAAGAATACAATGACGAAATTGACCTGAAAGGCTGCTTCATCACTCAGTGGGAAAATAATAACTGCTGTAAAGCAGTAGCAACCCAGCTGCAGGATGCCTTGGGAAATCGGTCGTATAAGACCCATATTCGGAAGGCGGTCAAGGTCAAAGAGGCAACCTTTACCCCTGGCAGTCTAATCGACTACGCTCGAAATTGCACTGCAGTACGGGACTATCGGACATTGGTCAAAGAATATCTGGAGGAGGAATAATGGATGGTTGCACTAAATGGTTCCGGCATTAACGGTATTTTGAACAATGCCTCCGGCAGCAAAATGAAGATCACTTCTGTACCAATTGAGGATATCATCCGCAATGTTCAGAACGAATACAGTATTGACGGCATTGACAGTCTCGCAGCATCAATCCACGATGTCGGGCTGCGTCAGCCCATTGAAGTCAAACGCCTGCCAGATGGAACATATCAGCTTATCGGTGGTGAACGCCGTCTGACAGCAATGCAGAAATTACTGAAAGAAGGTGATAACCGCTGGCAGATGGTACCCTGTATTGTTACCAACCCACCGGAATTGGATCTTCCCATCAGCAACGAGCTAAAGGAACTGTACACCCTCACTACCACCAACGCCGAACAGCGCACAAAGAACGACCATGATAAGATGCTGGATATACAAGCTATGCGAAAAATCTATACGGCCCTCAAAGAAGCAGGATATCCCTTGGCTGAATATCAGCGCTCTTTTATTGCCACAAATCTCAACATGTCGGAAAGTCAGGTACAACGATTGAACTACCTTTCCAATCATTTATCAGACGATTTCAAGCGGTTGTTTGCGGCAGGTGAATTGCCGGTAACGGTAGCAACGACCATATCTAAGCTGCCGGAGAAAGACCAGGCTGCCTTGCTGAAGCGTCGGGAAGAAGATCCTGAGACTTTTAACCAGGGTACCGTAATGACTTATGTGCGTGAAAAACATAAGGCAGAGGCGGAGCAGGCCATAACTGACGATAGTGGAGCTGAAATGACTATCGGTAAAGAATTCATTGCAGGAATTCAGCAGCTTGTCCGAGAAATGGATTTTACACTCTCTAGAGGAGAAAGGCGAATTCAAAAAGGCCGTAGTGCTAAGCTGCTACGGCTGCAAAAGCAGATTCTGACTAAATTGGAAGGCATGAAAGAGGTCATCGATATGGGGGTGGCCAAGTGAAACTGTTGATTGCAGAGAAGCCTTCCGTAGCGCAGGAAATTGCTGCAGTAGCCGGTGCAAACAAAAGGCGCACCGGCTATCTGGAAGGAAACGGATGGATCGTAAGCTGGTGCTATGGGCATCTGGTCGACCTTGCTGACCCGCCGACCTACGACCCGACACTCAGCAAATGGTCGCTGGATACGCTGCCTATCCTGCCGGAACAGTTCCAGACGGTTGTTCAAAAAAATACGGCAGAGCAGTTCGAGCGACTGAAAGGGTTGATGAACCGCGCCGATGTAACGGAGCTGGTGGAAGCGACCGATGCCGGACGAGAAGGTGAACTGATTTTTCGGCTGGTCTATGACAAGGCACAATGCAAAAAGCCCTTTTCCCGCTTGTGGCTGTCCTCTCTGGAACGGTCAACGATCCAAAAGGCGCTGGGTGAGGTGAAACCTGGAAAGGACTATGATTTGCTGTACGAAGCAGCAAAATGTCGCCAGCAGGCAGACTGGCTGGTCGGGATAAACTTGACCCGTCTGTACTCCAAGATGTATGACAGCAGGCTGCCGGTCGGTAGAGTACAGACGCCAACCGTTGCGTTGGTGGTGTCGCGCGGGCGGGAGATAGAGAATTTCCAACCGGAAAAATACTTCGCCGTCACCGCCGATTTTGGCGGCTTCTCCGGTGCCACAAAGGTACCAACCCAGAGACAAGCGGCGGAGCTGATGGAGCGCTGCCGCGGTGCTGATGGGTATGTGACCCGTGTGTCCGAAAAGGATATCTCCAAAAAGGTGCCGGCACTGCTGGATCTGACCGCATTGCAGCGGGAAGCCAACCGGCTGTGCGGGTACACGGCACAGGAGACGCTGGATACGCTCCAACAGCTCTATGAGGCAAAGCTGGTTACTTACCCCCGTACCGACAGCCGGTATATCACAGAGGATATGCGGCAGACTGCCGAGGGCCTGCTAACTGGGCTTACGGGACTTGGGCTGCTACCGTCCGACCATCAGAACGATGCCAGAAAGATCGTCAATGATGCAGAGGTAAGAGATCACCATGCCCTGCTGCCGACCAAGGAGGTGACGCCGGAGCGTATGGAGAAGTTGACCGACAAGCAGCGGGACATCCTGCTGCTTGTCATTTCTTCCCTCGGCAGGGCGACCTCCGAGGACTATGAGTACACTTCGATGGAAGTGCTGCTCGATGTGGAGGGCGAGGCGTTCAAGGCGACCGGTCAGCTAATTCGACAGAGTGGTTGGAGGGAGTATGACGAGGATCTCCGCCGGAGGCTGGGGCTGAACGAGGATAAAGACAAAAATGAGGCGGTGGGTGAAAGCCTGCTGCCTCGTCTGCATGAGGGGGAAATCTATCCGGTGCAGGCAATGTACACGGCGGAAAAGCAGACACAGCCGCCCAAGGCATACACCGAGGATACCCTACTGGCAGCGATGGAGAATGCCGTCCGTAAGGTCAGCGATGAGGGGGAGATCCCGGACACCGCAGGCCTGGGCACTCCGGCGACCAGAGCCGGTATTATCGAGAGCGTGATCCATTCCGGCTACCTGCGCCGCGATGGAAAGAAGATCCTGCCGAATGAAATGGGGAAAACACTGGTCTCCGTGGTAACGGAGGAGCTGCGGCAGCCGGAGCTGACCGCCAGCTGGGAGCGTAGCCTGTCGGCGATTCAAGCCGGCGAGCTGCCGCCCGAGGACTTCATGGAGGAGATCCGAAGTTTTATCCGTAGCCATGTGGAGACGGTCAAGCTGTTCCACGATCCGGCGGAAACAAAGGATGTGTTCCAGCGCCCAGGCGTGCACTGGACGGAGATTGGAGTCTGTCCCTGCTGCGGCAAGGCCGTCCGCGAATATCCGAAGTCCTACGCCTGCGAAGCAGTCCAGGGCGGTGGCTGCGGCTTTGTAGTCTGGAAGAAGATCGCCGGCAAGGAAATCACGCCGGTCCAAGCAAAGAAGCTCATTACCCTTGGGGTCACAGATACCATCAAGGGATTTGTGAGCACCAAGACCGGAAAGAATTTTGATGCCAGATTGGTGTTAGACGATAAAAGGACACCAAAATTCGACTTTCCCAAGGCGAGCCACAGATAAGGAGGTGAAAAAATGCTTTACAAGAAAAAGGACAACAAGCTGTCTGAATTCCTGAAGTCCATTCCGGAGGAACCCACTCCAGAGGAGATGTGGGAGGAAAGTCCCTGTGCCACGACTGTCTATGACGCCGATGGCAACATTATGGAGGAAAGAGAGGTCGTAGAAGATGGAGACAATTGAAAAACGGTCGAAGAACAAAACAAGAGAGCAGCTTGCTGAGATGTTTGTTAAATCTCTGAGTGAGCAGAAGTTGCCCTGGTATGCGGTGTGGAACACCTATCCGCAGCAGAACGCCGTGACAGCGAAAGCCTACCGTGGAATCAACGCTTTCCTGCTGTCGATGGTAGCGGAAACCTTTGGCTATGATGACCCCCGCTGGTGTACCTTCAACCAGGCTAAGAAAAAAGGCTGGCACATCAAGGAGGGCAGCAAGGGCGTTCCGGTAGAATTCTGGAGCGCCATCAATATCCACACCAAGGAGGTCATGGATTTTCGGGAAGCTGCCCAGAAGATCCGTGACGGCGAGGCAGAACAAGGAGACTTCCGATATTACAACCGCAATTTCTATGTATTCAATGCCGCACAGATCGAGGGAATTCCGGAATTGAAACGGGCATCGCACACGGTGGACATTGATCTGATCCGCCGTAATCGCGATACACTCATCAAAAACATGGCAGTCGGGTTTGACGGTAACGGCACCGACTGCCATTACTCCCCCTCCAAAGATGAGATCGTCATGCCGCCGGAGGGAGATTTCCGTGATACCTACGGCTATATGTGCAGCTTCCTGCACGAAGCCGGTCATGCCACGGGAGCACCCAGCCGGCTGGGGCGTGGCTTCGGCTCCACGAAAGAGGAGTATGCCATTGAGGAGCTGCGGGCAGAGATCGCATCGGCGATGACCTCCCAGCAGCTCGGTATTCCGCTGACCGAGGAGCAGATGCAGAGCAACCTGGATCTGCATAAGGCATACATCCAGGGCTGGGCACAGGCGATCAAGGATGCGCCCAAGGTACTCTTTGACGCCATTAAGGATGCCGAGCAGATCAGCGATTACCTCATCGATAAGGGCGAATTCCGGCAGGTGATCGAGGCGGAGCAGGTCAAGGAAGCGCAGGAGCCGGGAGCCATGGAGGAAGCTTCCCGCGATCACGGAGAAGAAACCGTTAAGCAGATCACCGTGCTGGTGGTGGAGCCGGGGAAGGTGCCTTATACCAAGGAGATCGGCGATGACTGGCGGGCGTTTCAGGCGGAGGTCGGCGGGACATTTCAGATCATTTACCCCGGCTATGATCCGGTCGGACTTGTCTGCAATGACGACGGCAAGCTGCTGGGGCTGCCGTTGAACCGGGGCCTGCTGGATGATGACGGAGAGCTGTACGATGTTGTTGCCGGCACCTTTTTCCTGGTTGGCCTCGGCGGAGGCGGTACCACCGTGTCTCTGACGGACGACCAGATTCGCAAGTACGAGCAGCGCTTCCACGATCCGGAACAGTTTATCAGGGTTAATAATAAGCTGGTCAGCATCCCCAGCAGCAAAGACCCCGACCTCCACAAAACTGGTGAGCGGGTCTCCACTCCCAGAGGGTCTTTTGCCGTTACCTCTCTTACCCGTGAGCAAATGGAGGCAGCCGGCTACGGCTGCCATCACAGGTCGGAGGACGGTAAGTACCTTATCATGGGAGATGGCACCCGTGCCTTTGCTGTTGCTGCCGAGGCGCCAGAGCTGAAGAAAGAACTGCCCCGGCAGGAGATCTCCTTCTGCCGCATCAGCAATCACTACTATGCCAAGGTTCAGACCGAGAAAGGCGTCGAGCAGTGTGCAATGCAGTTCCGTCCCGGTCGGTACTTCTTCGAGACGGCAGCCGGCAAGGTGCATATGCTGACCCCCACGGAAGTTGAACGCTATATGAAATTTGTGGCGGAAGAAGTCAACCTTGAAGCCGTCCGTCAGCAGACGGAGCTGCTGCGTCAGAAAACAGCAGGGCAGATTGAGCAGCGCAACAAAACCATTTAACAAAAGCCGATGCAGGCAGGTGTTCAAGTTGAACACCTGCCGCATGAAGGAGGTTATCACTTTGAAAGAACGCAATGATGTGAGACACTGCGATGTGCCACTGCTGCATCCGACCACTTCGGCGGAGGATCTATATGCGTTCCCGCAGTCGCCGAATATCACATACAGCTCCGGCTTTATCGGATGCCTTAAAGGGGAATTTGAGGATAATAACCTCTTTACCCTTTGGAGCGATGCTGCCAGGCATCTGAAAACAGATGAGTTTGTCAGCGAGATGAACTCGGTGCTGGACACGCTCAAGGAAAAAACGCTCCTGAACCGAAAGAATATGCGAAGCTATTGCCGGTCTCATAGCAGCGCGATGATGAGCGGGAAAGAGGAGCAATACGGCTTCCGTGTGGATACCGACCAGTATTCCTATCTGTTCCGCCTGCGGGTCGGCGCCCATGATCGGGAAATCAAGACCAATCTGGGCACCATGCCGATCGAGGATTACCGCGAGCTGGTGGCGTCGCAGCGTGGATTTGACAGCTATGCCGATATGCGCCGCCAGGGGTATCGCCTGCCGAGTGAACGGAATGAAGATCTTTCCGATGTGTATTGTTACTGCTATCGGAAGGATATGCTGGATGCCCATATGCGGCAGGCAGAGCGCGGGATCAGTTTCCTGGATGAGCATTACGAGGAACGCTTCCGGCTGCCGGACGGCGGCAGGATGCGAGTGACCTATGCCAACGATGACCGGCAGGATTTCGTCTGTCGCTATGTTGACGATTACCACTTCGAGATGGGAACCGGCAGCGACACCTGCTGCCATATCAACCAGTTCGCGGAGAAAATGGCGCAGTGCGGCTGCCTTGTGGAGCCGTTGGATAAAATGCCGGAACAGAAGAAAGAGGAACAGATCGTGTTTTCCTGTGATGGCAAGAATTACTTTGCGGAGATCGAAATCGGGGGTCAGATGGAGCGCTGCCCTATCCGCTGCGCCAATGGGGTGAGACGGTTTGACCGTCTGAACCAACAGGTCAAAAGGGAGGTCGTCTACAGCTTCACAACTTCTGACGGCGTGGTCCATCAGCTTTCGCCTGAAAACACTAATCGCTATAAGGAGTTCGTAGAGCGGACGGTAAGGTCGCAGGCTATCGAGGAAGAGACAAAGCGGCTGCATGAAGCTACGACAGCCCTGAGCGCCAGAGCACTTTGATGGCGGCGGCAAGGGGCTCCCCTTTGCCGCTTTCCTAATCTGATGCGGATAAAATGATGAACTAACGATAGAGTTGCCAAATCCGAAGAATGTGGTAGGATTGGCGCGAAAGGACGACCAAACGGTCGGCGGTGTCCTCTTGATTTACTTCAGGGGGCTTCAACTACATAAAAGTGCCCCCTGCTCCAAAGGAGAGGGGGTGATGCCCATGGTTACATGGAATGAGCTTCTTGCTTACTCCGGTGTGATTATCGGTATCGTTACACTCGTTGTAACCATTATGAAGAAGAAGTAACCGCCCTGCCCTCACAAAGCAAGCGGTTACTAAACTTCTTGTTCTTTGAGGACTACCGTCACCGGTCGCCCTTTCACCCTTATTGTAGTCCGCCCTGCAAAAAAGTCAACACCATCATTGGAGCCGATTGGCATTACTGCCGTTGGCTCCTGTTTGTTAGGAGGCATTTTAGATGAAGTGGAAGCAAAAGCTGATGATGTGCTCTGCCCTTATCCGTTTGAAATTAAAATAGCCGGCGGCTACGAGTGTATTATGATGAAGCATTGAAATGCGATGTTCAACTTGGACATTGCTCCGCTCTCCCTTAAGTGTTCAATTTGAACACCAGCTTTTTTGAGCGCCAGCGATTGTTCCTTTTGGCTCCAAAAGGAACCGAAAAGAGAGCGGCACAGCCGCCGCTTTTCGCTGAAAGGGGTCAAGGGGGATACCCCCTTGCAAGCGAATTTGTGGCCACAAATTCCATGCTTGCCTTATAAAAAACCCTCGGTTTTTATAAGATGCCTTTTGGCTTTTCTGCCCTTGGTGTTCTACTTGAACATTGTTCAAGTCGGAACGCCACACAACACCAGAGAGGAGAGATCTTTTTTGACAAAAGAAAGGAAGGAAGTTGAGTTCCACCTGCGTCTCACGCAGAGGGAAAAAGAGCTTCTGCAGCGTCGGGCTGCCGTGGCACGGATGCCGCTGTCGCAGTATCTCATTGCCATGGGACACAGGGGGAAGATCGTCAATTATGACCACCTGCTCAAGTGCTTCATTCAGCTCCGGCGGATCGGCAGCAACATCAATCAGGCGGTCAGGATTATGAACACCTTTCATTCCGACTGTGACGGAGAGTTCGACTATGTGCTGCGCCAGCTCGATAAGGTGCAGTCCGTCTTAGATCAATATATCAACCGCGAGCTAAAGGAGAATAAAGATGGCTTACTTGAAGATCCTGCCGGTGGCATCGAATATGCACCTGAACAATCTGATCAAATACATCACCCGACCAGACAAGACCGATGAGCAAGTCCTGGTCAGCTCCACCGCCTGCCAGACAAAAACGGCAGTGCGGGACTTCGCCACTGTGCGCACGATGTCCGGCAAGCAGCGCGGGCTGGTCGCGCACCAGCTGGTGCGATCCTTTCCGCGGGGCGAGGTCGAGCCAGAGCAGGCGCAGCAGATGGCGGAGGAGCTGGCAGCGAAGATGCTGCCAGGTTATCAGTATATCGTCTGCACCCATGTGGATCGAGACCACATTCACACCCACATCGTTTTCAATTCGGTAAGCTACCTCACCGGAGAAAAGTATTACGGCAACAAGAAGTCGCTGTGGATCATGCGTGAGGAGAGCGACCGGCTGTGCCGTAAGTATGGCTTGTCGGTCATTGACCCCAGCGCCCGCTCCGGACTGGATCGCCGGACACTGGAGGCGGCACAGCGGGGCGGCAGCTGGAAAGTCCAGCTTGCCGTTACCCTCGACGACCTCATCGATCGGGTCACATCTCTGCCGGAGCTGCGAACCGAGTTGGAGCGAACGGAGTTCCATGTCGAGCGGTGGACGGAGCGGGACGCGACGATCCGCCGTGACGGGGAGGCAAAGGCGATCCGTCTTTCCACCCTCGCAAGGCAATTCGGCTGGCAGTATTCGCTGCCGGCGCTGCAACAGCGGCTGCTGGGAGAGGATCTGACGCCGCCGGCACCGCCGGAACGGCCGGAGGCGCCCGCTGAAGCCAGCGAGTGGAGCCGATACCAGGCATGGGCTTTTGACCGGTATCCGTCGCGTTCAGATCTTCGACAGCGGACGCAGCTGATGGCAAAGACGGTATTTTACAGCCGAGATCCTGCCCGCGCCGCCGCAAAAGCACTTACCCTGCTGCTGTTGGAACGGCAGTCTCAAAAAACAAGCGCTGCCATTGGGCAGCTCATCGGTAAAGCGACCGTAGTTCACCGCGAAAGCGATAACGGACGGCTTTGCGGGAATATCGATTACCGGACACTGACCCAAGCCTACGGTAAAAGTATCTCTGTCCGATTGTCTGCTGCGGAGCTGATTCAAATGCAGGCAGCGGACTTTTTCTTCGCTGCGCGCTTGCTGAAAGGCGGAAAAGCCGATGTGACCTTCAAGGAAGCCGATGCCGATAAGGTATCCATGCTGCTTGGGGTCAGCGTCAACGACTTGCTGAACCCTGTCGTTGCCCGAACTGGTTGGGAACGGCAGTCGGATACTATGGAGGAGCTACGAAAACAGGCTGTAGAGAAGCACACCCGCATCTGGCGGATGCCGGTCTCGCCCGCCGAAGTGCGATTGCTCCGGCAGTCCGGTTTGACCGTCGCTTTCTGGTGCAGTAAATCGTCAGTCGGTATGTACGATGCCTGCTTTCTGGCAGAGGACCTGTACCGCATTTGTGCCATACTGGACAAGGACTACGCTGCCGAGCGGCAGACGCGAATTGGACAAGATGCCAAGGCGGACTATGCCAAACTAAAAGCTGACGCCAACCGCAAGGGTGCGAGGATCATCTATCGGGTGGTGGAGGAAATACTATACCGTCGACTATTGCAAGTCAAGTTCCCAATAGCCGCCTTTCCTAAAGGGCCCGCCTACAATATTGCTTTTATGGAAAGCAATCTGAATATGTACGAAAGAATCTTGTGGGAGTTTTGCATGCAGAAAGGTCAACATCGAAAAACTGCAATCCATAGCGGAGGCCGGGATAACTAAGTTGTTACCATCTTATTGCTAAAGTTGAGCATTTACAATTTGGTGTATACTACATGTTTGAAGAGTGAAGGCATTTTATCATCAGCTAGTGATATGAAAAGGCAGTATAGACTGATGCAATATCACCGTCACTATTTTACGGATTTTATGCAAACGGAATAATACTGCCAGAAATGATTTGCATTACAAAAACAGCAAAAATACCAATTGTGCCCAGCACGCACAGAACAAGTCCTGACTTTCGATCTTTTTCCGCATTTTCCTTATCGGCACAGGAATCAATTGGATCTGGAAGAAGAATGACAAACCACAAATCAAGCGTACATATTGCCCACAAGGCCAGACTTAAAAGGATATTGACTGCCTTATTCTCCGGCAATTGGCCCAATTGATACATTAGGATATAGGCACCCATTTGTACCAAAGTAGTAATTCGCAATGCCTCTCGAACAACTTGCCGCCCGTTAATATCTTTTTTCATTTGATCGGTCCCTGCTTTCTTTTGGATTAATGAGGTGAGGCTTGGCTGCAAAAGGCAACCAAGCCAATCTCCCAATCGGGAGGCAATTATTAGTTTGTTGGGTACCCTGTAAGTAAGAAACTATGGGTGTTGGTTTCCATTGGTGTTCTCCCTGCATAAAAATCAGAAGCAGACGAATACATGCTGCTTTTAATTCGTACAGTATCGCCATCGAATTGGATTCCTGTAACATGGCACTGGCCAACCGCTAATTTATGAGGTGTAACAGAACGATAAGTATCGATTGCCTGGCCAGCCAAAAATAGAGCTATTTGACATGTTGTAGTGCTTCCGGTAGAAATGAACACCTTTTCGGATATTAGTGAAAAAGCGATATCAGTAGCAATTGCGTTACTCAGCACCTCATCGTTATCTACTATATGTGTAAATTCATTCCATTGGCCATCGGTTTTTAGCCCACCATAGTATTTTTCATATGGTTGCTTTTCAGTGTAGGAATTTGCCGTTAATTTGACGAAATATCTAGCTCCCATCATAATATTGGTGGAAATGGTATTTGAATGGATTCCTACAGTAGACATGGGATAAAAAGACGCTTCGGTCTGTCTCCAAGAACTTGGATAATCAAACCCGATTCTAATCGTGGCACCGTTAGGAATTGCCATGTTTACTTTGTATTTTATAGTTGCTTTATTATTGTTGACTGTTGCTTTTATGAAGGTGACATAATTACTGGCAAGAGGGGTAATATCAGAATGGTAATACTCCATCTCATCCAGTTCATTGTAATACGCTACTAGTTCATTGAAAATGGCTGTTTGCTTAGCCGCATCGTTGGTCGTCTTGTAGCTTTCCAATAGATCATTAATGTTTGCTTCGATCTGTTTTCCCCTCATCGTTTCCGCAGTTGTTTTTGCCATTTCAATTGTTGCAGCAAATGCCGGACAACTTAAGGTGAAGATTATCGTAATAGCCATTAAGAGTGTAATCAGTTTTCTCATTTTGTTTCTCCTTCTAATACAATACGATATTGGTTGTTCGGTAGTGTCATGCTTACAATATCTATACTTACTGCATTGGTATCACCATCCTTTTTTGCTTTAGTTGTATCATAGGATAAACTCTCTTTTATTCATCTATTGGTTCCACCTTCTAATGTTTCTCATTTGTATCTAACGCAATACAGTCAAATTTGTAACACGATTTTTTCGTTTTTTACAGAATACTATAAAAAAGCAACGACCGCTATTTACTAGCGGTCGTTGCTCGCAAGGTGGTGTGCTAATCACTTTGAGGAAAATCATATTGTAGCTTTGGAATGCAGAATAGGGTAGGTATAAGAATAAAAGCAAGACTAAAACCACTGCCACCACCTTGTGTGAGTATCTTATCGAAGGGCCTTAATGCTCTTTGCAAACTGGACAGCAACCTCAGCGGTATCATTTGTGATAACCCGAAACAGCGCGTTACCACTTCGCCATATAATCGTTGTATAAGTATCCTCGGAATATTTTTTGGTATTAATCAAGGCCTCTGAATCATTTATAAAGATCATTTTGGTTTCAAGGGCATTCTCCGAATCCGTTTGCAGTGTAAGATTTGTATCTGACAGGAATTGATCAAATGAGAGATTATATGAACCATTTTGGTAAACAACGGAAACTCCCCATACATCTGCACTATATGTTTTAACTTCATACCCATTCGGTAGCCAAGTCGGAGCATAACAGTGTTCCCAAGTATATAGCTCTGGATCGATAAACTGATTTGATGGATTTGAGTCAAGAGAAACTTCCGTATATCTATCGGTTGTGTTCATAATTAGTCGGTAGACAGTCTCCCGGACCTCCGGGGAGATTGCAAAAGCAGTAGTGAAAGATAGTGCCGCCGCCAAAAACACCACCGCCACCCGGGTAACCGCTTTCCCCATCCCATGGGCTACCCGGCTGCGTGTATCCTCCCATGCGGCCTGCCGGAAAGCTGCCGCTATTACCCGATCTTTTTGTTTTGGCTGTGTCTGGGGCACTTCCATATTTTCCCTCATCAGCGCCTCTGATTGCTCAGCGGCATATTCCTTTAGTGCCAATTTGATAAGAAGCGCCTCATATTCTTCCTGCAGTACATTGTCATCCAGGGGATATTTACTCATAATCATCGCCTCCCTTTTTTCGATAAGCAAACAAAACTTTTCTCCTGGCCCGTGTCAGAGCCATCCGAACTGCATTTTCGGTCATTCCCATTAACCTGGCAATTTCCTTTCCGGAAAGCTCCATAGTGTAAAAATAGTACAGCAAATCAATTTCCCGCTGCGGCAGTTCTTTTAAGCAGCAGCTCAGCAGCTTAATTTGATCTGTATGAATAAATACTTTTTCCGGAGTCTTTGGATCTGAAAAATCTTTGGCCCCATCATCTTCATAGCCCATGACACAGGCTTGCTTTTCCCTTTGTATTTTACGGTAGCGGTCAATGCAGGTGGTTTGTGTAATAGCAATCAAATAAAATGGGATCTCTCGCTTTGGAATTTCACGAATTTTATCCAGATGACAAATGATCTTCAGCATGGCATCCTGCACAGCGTCCTCGGCTAAATCCTCTTTCTTTAAAATGGACAAGGCCTTTTGATGCATAATCGAGTGATAAGAATGATATAGCTCAGCCGCGAATTGACGATCGCTGTCGTCCTCGATCGCCATAATAAATACAGGCAGCATATGTCTCCTCCCCATGTCAATGAAACTGTTCCCTTGTACCATACCATACTGCAAATACCAATTCAACAGCTCGGTTATTCTTCTCTTCACTTATACAATCGTTCAAAAGCAGAAAATGTAACAGAAAAAAAGCTAAAAACCTGAAAGAAATCTTTCCTACTGTAGTTTACTTAATAGTCCTATGGACAAAACATTATAAAGGAGAGTAAAAAATGAAAAAAATTTTATCGGTTCTAATTGCGCTTCTACTGCTATGTACCATAGTTATGGCACAACCAATGGAAAAAAACACAATTGCTAGACGATATAGCAATATCGTCGCATTAGACGCAGGAATCATTAAAAATGGGAGCAGCGTAAGTTGTAGAGGGGCAGTGCAATTTGTAGACGCATATAAAGCTGAACTGACTATATACCTTCAGCGTTCTTCTAATGGAGGCAGTTCCTATACCGATTACAAAGTCGTTGCACGAGATGTATTCTATAGTGATGGTTCACACCAGCTTTCCGGAACAGCAACAGGTTTAAGTGGTGATTATATGTATCGAACGAAGGTAATTGTAAAGGTGTACAATAGTAGTGGATCCGTGATTGATTCCGGTACGGCATATTCGAATCCAACATAATCATATGGAGAAGGCATAGCGTTTGGCTATGCCTTCTCTTCTTCCATGTGCTGATAGAGCATCCTTAGCTTATTAAGTGCACGGTTTTTGGACTGATTTACAGCTTGTCTACTAGTTCCCATTTTCTGCGCCAGTTGTTCTACTGGGACATCATCAATAATGTGCTTTTTAATAATCTCGTATTCTTTCTTCGTAAGAACCATCTTTGCCTCGCTTAACAACAAACTCCCATAGTCATCACAAATGGCATTTTGGTTTTCTATAGCAAAGAGCTGTTCTTCAGAGTAAGAACAGTGCGGTATCTCCGTGCGCATTTTGGTACGATGGGTATTGGAAAGTTGATATGATTTATACTTAAGTGACTGCTGTATGTACCGTATAATACTACCATCATCGCAGCTGCGTAGTAAGGAAAGCTTTATTGTTTTGATCAGCTGAATAAACTCTAATTCCAAGTCATTAATTGCATCCTCATAATTAAGATGCGTCGCTAAGCTTCTAAGTAGGGGCCGAAACATATTCATTAGGTCTAGTATAGAATCCTTATTACCGCTCTGCGCGGCATTTATTTTCTCGGCAATCTTTTGATGATACACCACTTCACCCTCTCTCCAAAGGAGAAAGAGTAAAAGTGAGTTAATATGTAAACGCAGCTAAGTCTATTAATATTTCACTTTTTCGACAATTTTCTGTGTTGCACTTTTTGTAGTCCGTCGTTTATAAATGTAAAATGAATATTTCAAGGAGAAAAAGAAGTGAGAATTGCACGAAGGTTAACAACAAAAATTATAAAATATAATGGGAAACGCATTGTTTGTTTTTGCTTGATTGGTGCTCTTGTTTTGACGGCACTCGGAGTATGCATCTTCTTCCACAGGCATTATATTGAAATCCCTGTTCTTGAGTATAAAAGTATGCGTCCAACTAAAAACCATGTTATTGTTCATGCTTCTTGCCCAAAGGATTGGGTCTGGATAGATACTGGTAATGGGGAGAAAATTCTTAATTCATTTACACAAAATGCTAATGAAAATGGAGCCAATGATGAAGAATACTATCTGGGTATTTTTGAAGTATTTCTCGATGACGGTAGTGTGTATGAGAAATTGATACATTCAAATATGTTTGGTTTATTTCCGGACTCTCTAAAAAACGGTAAGTGTCCTGCTGCAAAGGAGTGCAGCTATGTTGAATTAAGATATCCGCAGAAAGAGATTGATAATGGTTTCCTAGCTGAAAAGTATTATATGAGACTGTACCAAATCCAATTTAACGGGGTTGTCATCATGGCTAACTTTTGTATTTATGAAAACAGTCCTTATTCCGAAAAAGCAATTGATGCCTTTATCGAGTCATTATCAATAAAAGCCTTTAACTAAGAATAAATATCAAAGGGAGCCTAAATTGGCCCCCTTTGATGTGCATTAGTTTAAAGGTTCAGAAAACATGGGGCGATTTCTGATTTTTTCCAAATTGTAAAAATACAGTCGATTGTCATGCGTGCAGCCACTTTTATTTCCATCGCAATAAGCGCTTCCAGAGAACGGGGCATCACAGTCAGGCATTATATTTCTAGTTCCTACAGTTGCTGTCGCGCTATTACTCTTAAATAGATAATCAAGAGGATTTACGCAGTATTTTGCAGTTCCACCACTTTCAGAGGCAGAAGTCGTAATTTCACATGTATAGGCTTCAAGATGCAGGTGTACTTGGTCTGCACCCTTTCCCGTGTTCCCGGCTTCGCCAATAACTGTTTGCGGCGTCACAATATCTCCCACCCGAACCTTGATAGAATTTAAATGACAGTACAAAAAATATACATCCCGCTTTGATACACCTGTATCATACGCAGAATTGGGATATCTAATCAAGATGGTATGCCCAAGATATGTGCCTGTATTATCAGTCGTATTGTTGCGAATAGAAAGAACGGTGCCTTTTCCGCTAGCTTTAATATTTCTGTTACTTTGGTTGTTCAGATCTTTTCCAATTAGATCGATCCCATAATGAACCCTATACGGATACATGGCACAAACTTTTTTATCCTCCTTTTTCGCTTCCTTAATCATATCGCACTCTTCATCATAAGCCGTTGTTATTCCAGTGTTATCATATGGTGCCACAAGATATTGTTTGCTAGGAAAGTGTGAGGTCTCTTCGCCAGTGCTAGTACCCACCTCATTTGCAATCCAAGTACAGGCCCCCTTACCGTTGCTGGCCCAATATACATTACCAGCAGAAGTGGGCGTTTTACCCGCATCTGTATTTGCCGTCAAGTTCATGTTGCGATCTCCCGGATAATCTTTCCCCGTATATGCAGTCAAGTAATAGCCACCTTGTTTTAGTTTAATGGTTACATACGGACTGCCAGCATTCAACTGACTAATTTCTATGATTTGGTTTTTGTCATCATCGTTGTCCCAAATATCAGCATTGTTATTTTTTGCACTACCGGAAGAGGTGAATTTGTCCAAGCATTTGGTACTGCTGCCATATGCATAAAGCTTATCGCCAAGGAAAGTCCATTTCTGATCATCGCTGCCATCTGCGGTATACTGACACACATTTGTACCTTTATCGGTTCGCCCACCATAAAGATTCAGCATTTTTTCTGTGGTTAGGTTTTTGAAAGTGTAGGATTTGCCGCTTTTAAACCCGGTAATAATAGCCATAAAATCACTCCAATTGCATTTATTTGAAAGAATAACCTTCTGCAGCAGGTTGCCTCTTCGCTTTATATAGAGTGACTTTATGGATATATGTAAACCATATGCGTTTGTGCCGTAAGAAAAGCCATTACGAAATCGCGGCAATAATCATTTCATTCTTTGTCTCAGTTGAACGAATTCACAAAAAATATGCTACCAAACTGCACATGCAGTAACAGAAAAAGCCATACAGGAGGAAATCCCAATGAAAACAACGAATAAACTACTTCTGGTTTTTGTCTGCCTTGCCCTTTTAGCTTTTAGTGGCTGCACCGACAAGAAAGAAGCTGTGCAACCGGAACCGGGGTGGCAGGTTATTGACTTTGTCTGGGCAAAAGAGAATGGTGATAAATTGACCCTATCGGTGACTGTTCCTGAAGAGTGGGACAAAGACAGCGTTAGAAAAGAAGGATGTGATTCCGAGACCTTTTCTGGCGAGTTGTACATTGACGACAAAAACGGACTTAAGCAGGCAGGAAGCCACGGCATCGTTGCTGTACTTGACGATGGGCAATCTTTGCAAGATGCAGAGATAGACGCCTGCTATCCTTTTGGGTGCCTATCCACCGAGTACATCGCAATTGGCGACAACACATATCGTAGGGACAATATCCAGATAGATTCCAAAAGCGCCGGGCTCCCATCTAATGTATGGACTTTTGCAAATGTGTACTATTTTTGTGTGGATAATTATGTTTTTGACTTTTTCATCTATTACAGCGGAGTAGAAATCGATGCAGATAGCTATGACCACCCTCAGCAAGAGAAAATTCTTTCCAGTATATCTATTAGCTTCTCTTAACCGTAACCGCCGATGGAAAACATGAAGGAGAAAAGCCTATGAAAATGGTGTATAAGCTGCTTTTGGTCTTCACCTGTATTGTTCTATTAACTCTATGCGCCTGTGGAGAACAGACCCCTCCGCCAGTTCCCGCCGAACCGGATCAACCGGGCGCGCTGGACAAAAACGAGCAGATCCAGGGCGATGAGAGCATAACGGAAGAAGAACTGGAAGAGTTATTTTTAGGAGCCATAACCGAAATAGACGACCTGGCGACTGAAGACCCATGTGCCTACTTGAGTTACACTTTTGGCGGCGTTGAGGTGTACCAGGAGTTCTGCTTAACCGTTGATCAAAGCCCTTATGTAAAAACTTCTTTAGACTACGACAAGCTGGTCGAGTATTATGAAAACTATTTTACAGGTGAAGCATTAGAATGGATCTTATCCACAAAGTTTATGAATGTAGCAGGCAAGGTATATTGTTGTGTTCTTGGGGGTATGACTGGGAGAACAGTGGAGATTCTCTCCATCTCCCATCAACAAGAACATACTTATCAGGCGGTATTCCTGCATTACTATGGGGAGTTCGAAGTGGCAGAAGAAAACACTATATTTGAGATAACAAAAACCGATGCCGGATATAGAATATCCGACATCAGTTATCACCCAGCTTCTTTGCAATAGAGTTATGGTTATTTCAGTGCAAACGGCGCTTTCCGCAGAAAAACGAATTTATCCTTCAAGGTACTCTTATCAATTGTGGCGCCCCACTGAATTTGGCAAAGATTCCTTGTTCCATTGCAATCTCCAAATGTTACAGTCGTTCCGTTTACTTCTGTAACAAAGATAGCGTGTTTGCCACCGCTATTATTATAATAGCGGACAATATCCCCGGCTTTAAGATTATCAAGCGAAGACGATGCTTCCGATTTTACCCACTTACTTTCATTCCGAGGGTTGATGCCGCTGAAATCGTACCCACACTTTTCAGCGAACCCCAGGCATTCCGAAGAATAACTGTGTCCATTCAGTTCAAAATCGTTGCAGGTATCAGAACCCTCACTGGTATGTACAGGGCATGGGGAATCCGTGTAACCATCCTGATTGTTATCTTCCGAGCCTACATGATTCCAAAACTTTCCGTGTGGGAATTTCGCCTTGAGTTCTGCAAGAGTCATTTTCCCCTGATAAGTACCCGGCTCCGGATCAGGAGGGGGAGTTTCGCCGCTATCACCTTGTTTTTCGAGACACCAATACTGATAGGCCCGAGTCGCACTAGACTTGGGAGCCCAATACACATTGCCGTTGGTGTCAAGTGCCATAGAAGATGTAATACTGGAAGGCGTCGAGTCCGAAGATGAATAATTGGTAGAAGTGAGGTACAGCACCTGACCGTTTATTGCTGCCTTAAGCTTGATAAAGACATGTCCCTGGGAGTCGCCGGCAGGTGTAGTAATCATTACCTCACTATCATTCAGGTTGGTTCCGCTCAACTTGCAAAGATGAGCGTTATTATTGCGGGAAGTACGAAGGGCTCCATTGCTACGGTCCAATACAAAATCAGTATTATTGGCGCTATGGATTTGATAAGACCCTTCATCAAGATCAACAGCTCGAATAATCCAATCCTGCATAGTATCACTCGGCGTATCCTTATATAGACATACATTCTGACCACTAGTTGTGGCGCTAGAACCATATGCATTAAGCGCTACACCCTGCAAACGGATAGGATAAATTCTATAAGTACCACCATCTTTAATTTCAATATCCATAAAATCACTCCTTTGTTTTTTGACTAGACACCCTTCTGCAGCAGGTTGTCTCTTCGTTTTATATAGAGTGGCCTTATGGCTATTTGTAAACAAAGAGCCTCCAGAAGAGGCTCTTTGTTTACATTATTGTGATTCTGTTCTTGTTATATGTTCCAAAAGAGTATTTCCATCGTAGACATAAAAATCATAAACGCAGCAATAGGTCCCCCCAACAGAGAAAGTTTGTGAAGTATCTTCCAGTAGGGCTATTCCATCTCCTTGCGCACTTGTACTGTATATGTTTTTCCACTTACCATTTACTTTGCTTTGAACCGTTGCGACTATTTTACATGAATGGCTCCTGTCAATGGGTACAATGCTTGCGCCAATGTAGGCGTCTCCGTTTTGACCAATTTCAAATTTGTACTCCACAAATCGAGTAGAAGAAAAACGAAGAACGGAGACATTATCCGGCGTGGAAACGGGATCAGCATATGCCGGAAGACAGAAAATACATAAAAGTAAAGAAAAAGTGATGATAAAGCATAGTTTTCTTTTCATTATTTCACCTCCTAAGAGGTAACAACTAAAAGCTAAAGAAATTACAATGCTTTTATATATTCTAAATCACCAGCTAAGCGTAGTGATGTTTCATAGTCATAGGGGGAAACTAAAATGAATTGCCATTCGTCAACAGTCCAATACACGCTGTACTGACCATTCTCATATGTAATAACAGCCGGATTATCCTGGATAAATGCTGTTTGTTGTTCCACTCCACCATTTAAAACAAAGTTCCTAGCTTTGGTAGATTGAAAAAGAATGGTTTCTTTATTGTCATTATCCACATAAAAGAGGTATAGAACCTCCGAAGTATTTGTACTTTCTCGAATATCCATTTGAATTGATGAGCTTTGCAAAAACCAAGCACCATCCCAGTCAGTCGGAATATATTTTTGATAATTTGAGCTTATATTAATATTCCCTCCGGAGAGTGATGCAATCCAGTCAACGATTTTAAAACGCACTGCTTCCACGGAGAGCATAGATGCCCCTATGGCGACAACTGCAATAAATACAGCAACCACATTACGAACCCAGTGTCCATAACGCTTTTCCTTTTTAATGCTGCTTCGAATCAGCTTTTCCATACGCTGCTGATGACTTTCAGAATAGTGCGGTTCTGCTGAATCTTTATACTTTTCATAAATTGCCTCGCATTCGGCGTCCGTTTTATCAATAACTGCTTTTTTCACCACTAATTCAAATAGCTTTTCGTTCAAATCGCGATGTTCAGCCAACAGAAACACCTCCCTTTTTATTCATTTTCTCCGCCAGTTTCTGTTTTGCGCGGAAAAGCCGTACAGCAACAACATCCGCACTTACACCTAAAATCTCCCCAATTTCAGAATTGGAGAGATCATTGTAATATTTTAAGACCAATGGCTCTTTTAGAGAATCAGGCAAAGAATCTATTTCTTGGCGCATACGACCAATTTCAATATATGTAACGACTTCATCCATGAGTGAAGCTGTTGAAAGGCCATCGCTGTCTAAATCATAATCTTGCAATGGAATATTTTGGGATTCCCTCTTCTTGCGTTGTGTAAAACAAAGGTTTTTAACTATTGTAATAATGTAATTTCCTGTTCGTCTACTGGATCCATCATCAATTTTATCGAGGTGATTATATAGCCTTAAAAATGCATCATGTACAGCATCTTCAGCAAGTTTCGAATCATTTAGAATATCAAGTGCAAAATTGTAGCATACCTTGTTATACCTACGATAAGCCTCTTCAAACTTTTGTTTATCTTGTTCTGTATCAAATGTCATTATCATATTTCTACTTATTCCTCGGTTAAATCATCCCATGAGATAAGGGCGCGTAGAGTATTAAGAACAATTCGTTGTTTATTGGGGGACAACAGTTCAAATTTCCCTTGTAAAGATGAGAGTTGGGGAGTGGTTGGAGCACTGGGGATTGCTGAAGTATCTTGGAATAGTTCCGCTATGTCTACCTGCAAAGCATTGCAGATAGAAAAAAGAGTTTCTACCGTTGGATTTCCTCTGCCGCGCTCTATACATCCCAGATGAGACTGTGTAATTTGCGCATCCTGTGCTAATGCTTCTTGGCTAAGGCCTCGCGCGTTGCGCAGTGTTCGTATATTTTTCCCCAAGGTAGCATGACTGCAATTCATAGATAAATCACCTCTTTTATATTAATCATGCCCCTTTTTAAGGCTGCAAACAAAATAAAATAGCATAGGTGATTTATTGACTATTATATGCAAACAAAAATACAGTGTAGGTACACACCGTATTTTTGTTTGGAATTATTTATCTCTTAGTGCGTCACGAATATCTTCAATGTTTTTTAAGGATTCGCTTAAATTTGAAATAATTGTCTGATACTGAATATCTCTAGCGTCTTGCCGATCATCTCGCTTTTCTTGTGCTTTTAAGATATAGAAAATAAGTATCCCGCTAAGCAACGCCCAAATACCATCTCCTACGAAAAAGCTCAGTAGATCGTTATTCATTTTATTACCTCCTCTTCATTAACGAAAGAAGGCTTAAACAGAAAAATGTAAACACACTTGGAAAAAAGGCCATTAATTTATTCGAGCATAAAGCTGACCATTGTCTCAGCAAGAATATTGGCTTGCAACAACTGTTCTTTATCCATAATGCTTTTTTCAGATGCTCTATAGCGATTTGCAGAAAACTCCATAATCCGAAAAGCCGCGGCGTATATCTTTCTACAGGTTGAGAGATTGAGCATATGTTTGAAAGTTGTCGCGACAAAAGAAGTCATTAAAACAACAGCAGCTATAATATAGGTGCTGTCCTCTTGTAAAAGAATAATATAAGCACCAATAGCCGTAGAGGAGATTTCAACAGTTGACAGTATTGTATCCGCAGTCACCGCTATTCCATAGCGCACGGAATATGTACCCTTTTTTCATATGCAAAATAAGTACCGAATCATGGCTTTCTGTTCTGCAGATTCCTTTGCACTTTCGCAATGCGATAGCCCCAAATAGCATCCCTACAAATGGCAGTGCAGCGACTGCTACGGTTACAGATCCAAAGATTATTTGTTTTGTTATTTCTTCAGCAGTGGCGTTCACTGTTTTTACCTCGTTTTCTTTCTTATATTAGGAGCAACCTGCCTCCATTATAATTAACCTTCTAGGTGAAGGCCCATTACATATTAATGATGCTTTGTCACAATAAAAAACATTTTGGAAGATTGCAAATTTCTTTGTTACATTTTAGCGTGTTGTGCGTTTTTTAATCAAAAAGGCTTTCTTAAAACTACACACATTACAACCAAGAACAAAGGATGGAAAAGCAAGATGCTTAATTTAGAAACTATGGATACTTCTGTGCTAGTTGCTGTTATTTCAGCGATTGTCTCAATCTCAGCTGCTATAATCTCTTTATGCGGAATAAGGCATCATGAAATTGTAACATCTATGACAAAAAGTCGAATTACCTGGATTAAAGATGTCCGCGAACTGATCACGGATTTTTGCATCCAATTTTATTTTTTACCAAACGAAAAAGCTCAGTTAGAGCGACTTCGCATGCATATTTTTTTGTATTTGAGAGAGGGTAATGAATTCTATACTCCTCTAATTAAAGCCATCAATGTGTGCTGTGATAATCACATAGGCGAGAAAGATGTAGCTGTTGTATTGCAAGATTTAGTTGCAGCAAGTCAGTATGTGCTTGCAACAGCCTGGGCAAGGGTAAAGCTGGAAGGTGCTCACGGAATGTCAGATGATAAAAGAATTGATAAGCAGCTCAAGAAAAAGTATACTGTACCCCAGCCAAACTATTGCCCGGATAATCAAAAGACCAATCAGTAGACATCGATGTTTGAATAAAACAGCAGGGATAGAAGTGCATTTTAGTCAGTTACTTATCGTAAGAGGGGATGATATACATGAGGGTTAACCACAATACAGCATTAAGACTCGAAGAGATTATTAGGAGGCTGTTTGATTATCCTATTCGGGGTAGAATGGCAGGCTATATTGACGCCGATCACTTTGAGCGAGAACCATTTGATGCGGCTTTAATTGCCTTATCTCCGGTGTGGGAAAGAGTTGATAAGCATGAGCTCGATGCCTTTTTGTCAAAATGGGATACTATTTTCCGTGACAACGACTACCATCAGCTTGGTCCTGTAAATGAAGAAGAGTATGTATCGGAGCTTGAAAATTTATTAAAAAACGCCGTCGTCACAAGGTAAAATCAATACAATAATCACAACACTTCTACCCTGCTGTTTTATCTGAATCTTTTTAGTTATACAGTTTTAGTATTCAAGAGAATCAATGTGTGAAATATGAACTTAAAGAAAGCGAGAGATTAAACTTTCAATGAAAAATAAAAATAGCATTTTTACACCAACAAACTTTTATTCATCCCTAATACAACCAAATGAAAATATTCTATAAAAGGTTAATACATGTATGAAGCCCAAAGAACCCACTGCAAAATGTAATAATCCCTCCCTAGCCAACGAGCTGAATCGTACCCGGGTAATCATCAGCGCTCAACTGGAAATACAGGAGCTGTTAAAACGCCTTGGAAAAATTGAAAAAGAGTTGGAGCAGAATTTATAAAACCGCAATTTTTCTGTTTCTGTAGAAACTGTGTCAAATTTAACGCCTGCAACCAATCGCTAGAGAGCATAGCTCTCCACAGAAACATTTTTCGGTAAGGATTGTTCTTTTATATCTGGATTAATCATCTAGCAATGTGGTTGACATTCTTCCTGTATTTATCTCTTGGCGCCATCGTCCGCGTTGATATTCTCCTATATTTTTTGTACTATTAGCGAGGAGGCGCTCTGGCGTGTTCTATTTCCCTGCCCTCCCAGAATGATCGAGAATTGCTGAAAAAGAGAATCATCTCCGACCATTTGGGAATCATCATTATGCCGGTAGACTTCACCAGACAAAAGGGTGTCTACAAGGAGATAGAGAAACCGTTTTGTTTTTATAAAAAAAGACCTATGCCCTAAAATGCACAGGATCGTCCTACTCCATGAAATCGGTCATGCGGTTCTGCACCGAAAAGAAGCAACGCTGTTTTCTGATCTCAATGTGTTTGATGTGAAGAATGACCGCATTGAATATGAGTCGAACTGCTTTGCAGCGGAGGTCGCCCTGTCCGACGATGAGGTTTTGAATTATATACAAGAGGGCTTCAATGCGGAGGAAATCGCCAAAGCGATGAACGCAGATATCAACCTGGTTGCCATGAAAGCAGCGAACCTGAACCGAAAAGGGTATTCTTTCCGACTGCAGGATAGCAGGAGCGACTTTTTGAAGTAGTGAAAATGAAAAAATGAGCAGAAAAAACACAGCCCTCCGCAGGCAGAAATGTCGGCAGGGGGGCTGTTTTTTTATTGATGTTCAAGTTGAACATCAGATCCGTTATTTTCAACTGGAGGCGAAAACATAAATGAATTTCCCCTTGTCTCGCAAAAATCTTTCCCACCGTTACCATTGACAACCTGTCCAATAAGCGGTACAATGGCAATAATAAAAGAAAAAAACACCCTGCGGGGTGGGAAAGGATTGCCGTCCTTTCGCCACCCATCTTTGTGATCCCAACGCGATCACGCAGACTTTATACACGAGAGTGCTGTATTTTCGTGCTTACCATAGCACGATTGAAACCAGAAAGTCAAGCGTATCGTTTTATCTACGGAGAACGGGGCTTGGCTTTTCTTTTTGTACCATGTGTATGAACATTGAAAAATCGATTACCACGGGCTATGGTTCAGATAGCCCACCGCAACCGGATTCCCTTTGCACATGAAGGCCCCGGTGCCTGCCAGTAGAACACAGAACGCTGACAAGGGTAATTGCAAAGTCGAAGCAGAAAAAGATACCTTTGTTGCCTCAAGGAGCTTGCCACGACCCTATTAGCAGTAGGAGAGCAAGCCGGCAGCAGAAACGAGGGTGAAAGACAGATCAGGGAAAAGGCGTGTGTTGCGCCGGTGTCCAGATCCTCTGGTCAAACTATTCTGCGCCCTGCGACACTAAATTTATTTTTTACTGTATTTACGACTTTTGCATTATGCACCACCAGAGGGAGCTCACAAAAACTTCTTTTTGCGATATCCCTCTGCGGTACATATTTGGTGGACGATACAGGACTTGAACCTGTGACCCTCCGCACGTCAAGCGGATGCTCTTCCAGCTGAGCTAATCGTCCATTTTAGCTGCTCGATTATTTTACCACAGTCCCGGCGGCGCTGTCAAGTCCTTTTTGCGTGGCCCGCCGCAAAAAAGTCGTCCCCGGCCCTCGCGTGCGTGTACGCGTATGCACACGCTGAACGCGCGCGAGAAGGCCCCCAGCCGCCTTGCCAGGGGTGGGCCGACCTGCTACAATGGAGAGGCCAACAGCCTGCCGGGAAATGCCCGCGGCAGGCGTTTTTTCTAAAAAAGGTCAGAAACCGTGTCACAAAAGCCGGGCGGGAGCGGTTATATAGGGTGTAAGGCAAAAAGCCCTCCGCCCCTTCGGCCCCGCTTTTCCGGAAAAACGACCCAAAGGAGAAAACATCATGCTGCCGCTTTTTATCATGGCTATCGAAAATGACACCGACCGGCAATTTGTTGCCGGGCTGTACCAGCGCCACCGGGATTTCCTGCTGCGCTGCGCCCAAAAGATACTGAATGACCCCGACCGGGCCGAGGAAGCCCTGCACGAGGCCATGCTGCGGGTCATCCGCTCCCTGGAACGGGTGCGGCAGATCCCCGCAGAGGAGCTGCTGCCTTACCTGGTCACCATTGTGCAGACCGCCAGCATCGACCTTTACCACAAAACCAACCGGGAGCGGCAGGCCGCGCAGGGCCGGGAGCGGGACTGGGCCGAGAGCCTGAGCGGCACGGAGGATACCGAACTTCTCCTCATCCGCCGGGAGCAGGCCGAGCTGCTGCGGGAGTGCCTGAAAACACTGCCCCAGCGGGAGATAGACCTGCTGAACTACGCCTACACGCTGGAGCTGTCCTCGAAGGAGATCACCCGGCTGACCGGCTTGGCGCCGGGCAATGTGCGGCAGATCCTGACCCGGGCCCGCCGAAAAGTGCTTGCCGCCTATATCGAGAAAGGAGGTATGAACCATGAGTAACAACAATTATCCGCTGGATGAAAAAGCGTTGGAGGAGCAGTATGCCGATCTCCTCCTCAAGATCGCGCTGAAGGAATACCTGAAGGAGCAGGCCCTGCAGATGAAGCAGCAGGAGGCCGAAGCCGCCCCCGCGCCGCAGCCGGCACAGAAGAGCAGCAATGTGGTGGCGGTGGCCTTCCGGCAGGTGGGCTGGCAGGAGACCAAAGAGACCCTACTGCACGGCCTGAAGAAGGGTGTCACCCGAGTGGCGGTGGTGTTTCTGGCGGCCGCCCTTACCGCTACCACAGCCTTTGCCCTCTCCCCGGTGGAAAGGAAGGAAAGCATTCTGGAGAAGGTGATAAACACGATCCGCAATTATGCCGATATGCTTACCAACACCTCCACCATGGTGGAAGTGCCCCGCTACCGTTATGAGGAGTATTCCTTCATCGAGGTGCCGAATGAGCAGGTGCAGGAGGTCATTGATACCTGGGTGATCTTCCGCAACAGCGTCAATTTTACCGAAAAATCCGGCATCAGCCTTTCGGCAGTGATGAAAGCGATGTACTATTACTGCGAAGCCAAGGGGCTGGAATACCCCTACACCGATGATACCCACACCTGGGTAGATGCCAAGGCGGTGCAGCAGTTTGCCGAATATCTTTTTGGCGCCACCAAGGAGCACCTGGACTGGGAGGTGTACCTGGAGCCCCGCTACTACGACGCCGAACGGGACGCCTACCGGGATATCCACTATGAGGATGGTTACCCCAATTACACCACCATAGCTCGGAGCGGGCTGGTGAGCTATACCGAGAATGAGAACGGTACCTTTACCATAGAGCTGGTGATGGAACCGGATAGTGACTGGTATGAGTATTGCTATTCCCCCGTAATTATTACGGCGGATTACAGCAGCGGCCATCTGGTACTGGTTTCCGGCACGGTAAAGGAAATGCTCAGCGAAGCAGAACCGACCCTTACCCAGCAGCGCCTTGAATACGGGCGCAGAAACCCCACTGGCCGCCGGTAAACCTCCTCGCCGCCCGGCACACCAAAGCCGCCCCCGACCGCAATGGCCGGGGGCGGCAGTATTTGGGGCAAAAGCAGCCGGGACGGTTACTTCATCCGGCTGACCTGCTGGCGGATCAGGGCGCGCTTGAGGCGGGCTTCCGCCAGGGCCAGCTCGGTATCGGTGAGATCGCCGTGGCCCAGCTTTTCCCTGGCCCGTTCCTCTGAGGCGTGGCTGCGGGCGGTGTCGATGTCCTCGGCCCACTCGAAGGTGGTGGCGCTGAGGGTGACGCGGCCGCCCAGCACCGAGACCATACCGCCCATGCAGGCGGCAATGTGCTTATTCCCAGCGGTGATGACCTCGGCGGGGCCCATGCCCAGCGCCGTGACATAATCGGTGTGGCGGGCACGGATGCAGAGATCGCCCTCGATGGAGCGCAGCCGCAGGCTTTCAGCCCGGCCGGAGAAGATCTTGCCATCCGGCGTGACGATATCAAGCGGGAATTCCGTCATGGCTTACTCTCCTTTTTGGGCCTTTTCCACCACCTCATCGATGGTGCCGGCATACAGGAACGCACCCTCGGGCAGGTCATCGTGGCGGCCCTCGATGATCTCGCGGAAGCCGCGGATGGTTTCCTTCAGCGGGACATACTTGCCCGCCATGCCGGTGTACTGCTCCGCCACATGGAAGGGCTGAGAGAGGAAGCGCTGGATCTTACGGGCGCGGCTGACCATCTTTTTATCCTCCTCGGAGAGTTCCTCCATGCCCATGATGGCGATGATATCCTGAAGCTCCCGGTAGCGCTGCAGAATGCGCTGGACGGCACGGGCGACCTCATAGTGCTCCTGCCCGACGATCTCCGGCGAGAGGATGCGGCTGGTGGAATCCAGGGGATCGACCGCCGGGTAGATGCCGAGGGAGGCGATGGCACGATCCAGAACGGTGGTGGCATCCAGATGGGTGAAGGTGGTGGCGGGGGCGGGGTCGGTGAGGTCATCGGCAGGGACATAGACCGCCTGCACTGAGGTGATGGAGCCCTTGCGGGTGGAGGTGATGCGCTCCTGCAGGGCGCCCATCTCGGTGGCCAGGGTGGGCTGGTAGCCTACTGCGGAGGGCATACGGCCCAGCAGGGCCGAGACCTCGCTGCCGGCCTGGGTAAAGCGGAAAATGTTATCGATGAAAAGCAGAACATCCTGATTCTTGACATCGCGGAAGTATTCCGCCATGGTAAGGCCGGTGAGGCCAACTCTCATACGAGCCCCGGGGGGTTCGTTCATCTGGCCGTAGACCAAGGCGGTCTTATTGAGAACGCCGCTTTCCTTCATTTCATTGTAAAGGTCGTTGCCCTCACGGGTGCGCTCGCCAACGCCGGTGAATACCGACAGGCCGCCGTGCTGGGTCGCTACATTATTGATGAGCTCCATGATGAGGACGGTTTTGCCGACGCCGGCGCCGCCGAACAGCCCGATCTTGCCGCCCTTGGCGTAGGGGCAGATGAGATCGACGACCTTGATGCCGGTTTCCAGGATCTCGGTCGCGCCCTGCTGATCCTCAAACGAGGGGGCGGGACGGTGGATGGCCCAGCGTTCCTCGGCCTTGACAGGCGCGCCGTGATCAATGGGCTCGCCCAAAAGATTGAAAATGCGTCCGAGGCATTCCTCGCCCACCGGCACGCTGATGGGCGCACCGGTATCAATAGCTTCCATGCCGCGCACCAGGCCATCGGTGCTGTTCATGGCGATGCAGCGCACCACATTATCGCCGATGTGCTGAGCAACCTCGGCGGTGATGACCTGCTCCCCATGCTGAATGGTGATGGCATTGCGCAGTTCGGGCAGTTCCCCTTCCGCAAAGCGGATATCCAGTACCGGACCGATGATCTGCGTTACGATGCCTTTATGTTGGGAGGACATGATGCTTCACTCCTTATTTGTTATTCTTCCGCGCCTGCCACGATCTCGGTCAGCTCCTGCGTGATGCTGCCCTGCCGTGCGCGGTTATACTGCAGGTTCAATTTGTCGATCATTTCATCGGCGTTCTGTGTGGCGGAATCCATCGCCATACGGCGGGCAGAAAGCTCGCTGGCCAGCGATTCGCACAACGCGCCGTAGATGACGCCGCCGAGGTATTCCGGGATCATGGCATTGAACACCGTGGCGCAATCCGGTTCGTAGAGAATATCCGCAGGGCGCTTGTCACTTGCCGCGGGCTTTTCCGGCTGGGGCAGCGGCAGCAGCCGCAGCACACACGGCTCTTGAGAAAGGAGACTGTTCCAGCGGGTAAAGACCAGCTCGATGGCATCCACCTGACCGGAGCGGTACAGCCCCGCCAAATGGCGCGCCAGTGTAAAGCAGCCACCCACCGAAAGATCCTCGGCGGTGAGCCAGTCCTCGGTGAGGATCTCGGCACCGCGGTGGCGGAAGTATTCCCCTGCCTTTTTGCCAATAGGCACCACACAGTTTTCCTCACCGGTGAGGGTTTCGGCGGCCAGCCGCAGCACATTGCTGTTGTAGCCGCCCGCAAGGCCGCGGTCGCCGGCAATGGCCACGCAGCAGACCCGCTTTTCCTCCCGCTTTTGCAGGTAGGGGGAGGAAAAATCGCGGGTGGCAGCGGCGATCCCGCTGAGGGTACTGTGCAGGGTGGTATAGTAAGGACGGGTGCGCAGGGCTTTTTCCTGCGCCTTGTTCATCTTGGAGGCAGCCACCATTTCCATGGCCTTGGTGATCTGCCGGGTATTCTGCATGCTGTGGATCCGCAGCTTGATGCTTTTCATGGAGGCTCCAGCCATTGGTGTTCCCTCCCCTTACAGCGCCGCGAGGAACGCGGAAACGGTTTCGGCGATGGCGGAAGCAAGCTGCTGTTCCGTTTCTTTTTCCAGCTTGCCGGCGGTACGGATGGCCGCCAGCAGACCGGCATAGCGGGCATCCAGTGTTTCATAAAGGAATGCCTCGTACTCGCTGATCTTTTCCACCGGGACTTCTTTGAGGAAGCCCTTGGTGACGGCATACAGGATAGCCACCTGATGGATGACCTCCACCGGGGAGCTGTTGTGCTGCTTGAGTACCTCTACAATGCGTTCGCCCTGGGCCAGGGTGGCCTTGGTATTGGCATCCAGATCGGAGCCGAACTGGGCAAAGCTTTGCAGCTCACGGTACTGGCTGTAAACCAGCTTAAGGGTACCGGAAACCGACTTCATGGCCTTGATCTGCGCGGCGCCGCCGACACGGGAAACCGAAATGCCGGGATTGATGGCGGGCATAACGCCGGAATGGAACAGCTCGGTTTCCAGGAAGATCTGGCCATCGGTGATGGAGATGACATTGGTGGGGATGTAGGCGGAAACATCGCCGGCCTGGGTTTCGATGATGGGCAGCGCGGTAAGGGAACCGCCGCCCTCTTCCTCGGAAAGGCGCGCGGCGCGCTCCAGCAGGCGGGAATGCAGATAGAATACATCGCCGGGGTAGGCTTCACGGCCCGGCGGGCGCCGGATGAGCAGGGATAGCGTACGATAAGCGACGGCGTGCTTGGTGAGGTCATCGTAGACCACCAGCACATCTTTACCCTGCTTCATAAAGTATTCGCCCATGGTGCAGCCGCTGTAAGGCGCGATGTACTGCAGGGGGGAAAGCTCCGAAGCGGAGGCGGAAACAACGATGGTATAGTCCATCGCGCCGCCGGCGGTAAGGGTTTCCACCACCTGGGCCACGGTAGAGCGCTTCTGCCCGATGGCGACATAGACACAGATGACGCCGTTGCCCTTCTGGTTCAGGATGGTATCCAGCGCGATGGAGGTCTTGCCGGTCTGGCGGTCACCGATGATGAGTTCACGCTGGCCGCGGCCAATGGGGATCATGCTGTCGATGGCCTTGATACCGGTCTGAAGCGGCACGGTAACGGGCTGACGCTCGATGATGCCGGGCGCGGGGCTTTCCACCGGGGCATAGCCGGCGGCTTCCACCGGGCCTTTGCCATCGATGGGCGCACCGAGGGCATTGACGACACGGCCGATGAGGGCTTCGCCCACCGGAACCGAGACAACACGGCCGGTACGGCGGACAGTATCACCCTCCTTGATACCGGCGTCATCGCCCAAAATAATGACGGCGACGGTATTCTCCTCTAAGTTCTGGGCAATGCCGTATTCCCCATTGGGGAATTCCAGCAGCTCATTCATCATGCATTTTTCCAGGCCGGAGGCACGGGCGATACCATCGCCGACCATCAGGACGGTGCCGACCTCTTCCTGCACGATGTGGTTTTCATAATTTTTGATCTGGGACTTGATGATCTTGGTTATTTCCTCCGGTCTCAGTTCCATGGAACCACCAGCTTTCTCTTGATGTTTACAGAACGGCGCCGCGCAGCAGGCCGCTCAGCTCCTCCAGGCGGCCGCGCAGGGAGCCATCCCACACACGGCCGTCGATCTCCACCCGGATGCCGCCGATGAGCGACGGGGAGACGGTGCCTTCCAGCAGGACATGCTTGCCCA